>Ga0114931_10000358_pt1 | contig 54114 bp, 47 predicted proteins | sample 2SBtaG_FD_89579 | JGI IMG/M metagenome (GOLD analysis project Ga0114931, IMG submission 89579) | Deep subsurface microbial communities from Kolumbo volcano to uncover new lineages of life (NeLLi) - 2SBTROV14_V59a metaG | ecosystem: Environmental > Aquatic > Marine > Volcanic | place: Kolumbo... | reverse complement strand
TCTCCTTTATCCTGTCAAACCGCGCCATGATTGTCTACCCCTGCATTTGCGACGCCCATTTTTATACAGACCTCGCAAACCCTTGCTACCATTGAGCTTCAAGATTCATGCTTCAGGGCTGTTTCTTTTCAGCCGGTCTTTAGCGTGCGGGCGGGGCTGGCGTATACTGCGCCGCTGCTATGACTTCGGAACATCACATTCACCAGCCCCGAGGTACCACGGTTCTCGCGGTGCGCCGTGGCGCGCGGGTGGTGATGGGCAGCGATGGCCAGGTGACGCTGGGCGATACGGTGCTCAAGGGCAATGCGCGCAAGGTTCGCCGCCTTCATCACGAGCGGGTGATCGCCGGTTTCGCCGGTGGCACGGCCGACGCTTTTACTTTGTTCGAGCGCTTCGAGGCCAAGCTCGATCAGCATCGTGGTCAACTCACGCGCGCGGCGGTGGAGCTGGCCAAGGACTGGCGCACCGACCGCATGCTACGGCGCCTGGAGGCGCTGCTGCTGGTCGCCGACGAGGAGTCCTCGCTGATGATTTCCGGAACCGGCGACGTGATCGAGCCGGAGCACGATGCGGTGGCCATCGGCTCGGGCGGCGGCTACGCGCTGGCGGCCGCGCGCGCGTTGCTCGAACACACCGAACTCGATTCGCGTGCGGTCGTTGAGCAGGCGCTGCGAATCGCCGGCGATATATGCATTTACACCAACCACCAGATTACCATTGAAGAGCTTGGCGACGCCTGAGCCGTTCACTCGGCGCGCCTCTCCCGCTATCCGGGACCGCTAGATGAAATCGCAGATGACACCCCGAGAAATCGTTAACGCGCTCGACAAGCACATCATCGGGCAGACCGCGGCCAAGCGCGCGGTGGCGATTGCACTGCGCAATCGTTGGCGCCGGGCGCAGATCGACGAACCGCTCAGGGGCGAGATCACGCCCAAGAACATCCTCATGATTGGGCCGACCGGTGTCGGCAAGACCGAGATCGCGCGGCGCCTCGCACGCCTTGCGCAGGCGCCGTTCATCAAGATCGAGGCGACCAAGTTCACCGAGGTGGGCTACGTCGGGCGGGATGTGGAGTCGATCATTCGCGATCTGGCGGATGTCGCGGTGAAGATGCAGCGCGAGTACGAAGTGGAGCGGGTCAGAACCCGTGCCGAAGATGCCGCCGAGGAGCGCGTGCTGGACGCCTTGCTGCGCCCCGCGCGCGAGACCCCCGAAGCGGTGAACGCCGCCCCTGGCGCCGACGGCTCCTCGACTCGCCAGCGGTTTCGCAAGATGTTGCGCGAAGGGGATCTCGACGAACGCGAGATCGAGGTCGAAATACAGGCGCCAACGGTCGGCGTCGAGATCATGGCGCCGCCCGGCATGGAAGAGATGACTTCGCAACTTCAAGGCATGTTTCAGAACTTGTCCGGAGGACGCACGCGTGTACGAAGGATGCTGGTGCGCGACGCCTACAAGCGCCTTACCGAGGAGGAGGCCGGCAAACTCATCAACGAGGAGGATCTCAAGGCCCGCGCCCTGGAAAGCGTCGAGCAACACGGCATCGTGTTTCTGGACGAACTCGACAAGGTCTGCCGGCGCGCCGAACACACCGGCGCGGACGTGTCGCGCGAGGGCGTGCAGCGCGACCTGCTGCCGTTGGTCGAAGGCAGCACCGTGTCGACCAAGCATGGCGTGGTGCGTACCGATCACATCCTGTTCATCGCCTCGGGGGCGTTTCATCTCGCCAAACCTTCCGATTTGATCCCCGAATTGCAGGGGCGGTTGCCGATCCGCGTCGAACTCGATGCGCTCGGCGTGGACGAGTTCGTGCGCATTCTCACCGAGCCGGATGCCTCGTTGACCGAACAGTATCGAGCGCTGCTGGCGACCGAAGGGGTGCGGCTGCGCTTCACCGACGATGCGGTGGCGCGACTCGCCGAGGTCGCGTTCGAGGTCAATGAGCGTACCGAGAATATCGGCGCACGGCGTTTGCACACGGTGCTCGAACGATTGCTCGAGGGGGTGTCTTTCGAGGCCCCGGATCGAAGTGACGACGAACTGGTAATCGATGCGGACTACGTGGACGAACACCTCGGCGAACTCGCCGGCGACAATGATTTGGCCAAGTACATTCTTTGAGTCCGGTTCAAAGGTTCAAAGGTTCATAGGTTCAGGGTTCAGGGTTCAGGGTTCAGGGTTCAGGGTTCAGGGTTCGGGGTTCGGGGTTCGGGGTTCGGGGTTCGGGGTTCGGGGTTCGGGGCTCAGGGCTCAGGGCTCAGGTCTCAGGGCTTCTCTTCTTGGCGACTGTCCGGTAGATGGTGGTGTCAGGATTCACCAGGAACGATAGGTGGAAGAGTGCAGAGTGCGATGCAGCCGGATCATCCATTTATATTTTCGCCGAAAGCTTCCCCGGACATAGGCCGGGATAAACGCGCAGCGTGTTCCCGGCGGCGCGTCACGGCATCCTCGAACCTGACGCCGGCAACGCTGCGCTTATGCCGGCCTACGTACCGAATCTGAACAGTGAACCAGGAACACACCGATTTCGGTTATCAGCGGGTTCCATTCGACGAAAAGGTTCGGCGCGTCGACGCGGTATTTACCTCGGTCGCGCAGCGCTACGATTTGATGAATGACTTGATGTCGTTCGGTCTGCACCGCATTTGGAAGCGAATTGCGGTCGAGATCGCGGGGGTGCGAAGGGGTGCGCGAATCCTCGATCTCGCCGCAGGCACCGGCGATCTGGCGCGCTTGTGGCGGGCCCGCAGTGGTCCCACGGGGCTGGTCGTGGTGGCCGATCTCAACGCCGCGATGCTGGAGCGCGGGCGGCGACGGCTGGTCGATGCGGGGATCGCGGACGGCTACGCGTGCGTGCGTGCCGACGCCCAGCATTTGCCGTTTCCCGACGCCGGCTTCGACTGCGTGTCGATTGCCTTCGGCCTGCGCAACGTCGCGCACAAAGAACAGGCCTTGGCGGCGATGTATGGGGTGCTGCGCCCCGGTGGTCAGGCGCTGGTGCTGGAATTTTCCAGCTTGCGGATCGCCGCGCTCAAACCACTCTACGATGCCTACTCGTTTCGGGTGTTGCCGTGGCTCGGGCGGTTGATTGCCCGGGACGCCGCCAGCTACCGGTATCTCGCCGAGTCGATCCGTGTGCACCCGGATCAGGAGACGCTCAAGGCGATGATGGAGGAGGCCGGGTTTGCGCGTTGTGCCTCTTCAACCTGTTCGGCGGCGTGGTCGCGCTGCACCGTGGTTACAGGCTGTGAGCGATGCGCCCGACAAAGACCCGCTGCCGGAATTCGGCGTCGAGTTGATTGAGTACGCGGTTAACCGACTGCTGCTGCTTGACCCGGGCCTCGGCGCGGCGCTTGCCGCGGCGATCCCGGGCGCCCGGGTGGTGCTCGATATCGAAGGCCTGCGCACCCGCGTGATATTGCGCGTACTTCCGCGGGGAATCGGTCTGGAGGTGCGCCGCGCCGGCGCCGAAGGGCCGCCCGACGAGGCGCCGCCGGACGTCGTCGTCAGCGGCACGCCGTTGGCCTTGTTGCGTAGCCTGGGGCGCGACGCGGACCAACAGATGAGTTCCGGCGATGTCCGCATCGCGGGCGATATGCGTATCGCGCGGCGCCTGCAGACGGTGTTGGCCGGGATCGAAATCGATATCGAGGAGCCGCTCTCGCGGTTGTTCGGTGACGTTGCGGCACATCAACTCGCACGCGCCGGACGCGGCATGGCGGACTGGGGTCGGATGGCGGCGACGCGGTTGCTGGAGCAGGGCGTGGAGTACGGCGCCCAAGAGACCGGTGTGGTCCTGGCGCGCGCGGAGTTCGAGCAGCACACGCTGCGGATTGAAGATCTGCGCGACGACGTCGAGCGCCTCGCGGCACGGGTCAAGCGGGCTGAACGGCGTCGCGGGGCCGCGGCGCGGTGATCTACTTCGCCCAGGCGCTGCGCCTGGTCTACATCAACGTGGTGCTGGTACGGCATGGGCTCGACGAGTTCATTTTCGCCACCCACCTTTTGCGTCCGCTTCGTTTCATCCTTTACCTGCTGCCGTGGCACTGGTTTCGTGGCGAACTCCCGCCGCGCGGCCGGCGCTTGCGCCGTGCGCTGGAGGACCTGGGGCCGATTTTCGTCAAGTTCGGGCAGATCCTTTCGACCCGGCGCGATCTATTGCCGGAAGACATCGCCGCCGAGCTCGCCAACCTTCAGGATCATGTGCCGCCGTTTCCCGGAAACCAGGCGCGCATGATCGTCGAGCGGTCGCTCGGTAGCCGGTTGGACGCGGTATTCGAGACCTTCGACGAGCAGCCGCTCGCCTCGGCCTCGATCGCCCAGGTCCACGCCGCGCGTCTGCGCGATGGACGCGACGTGGTGGTCAAGGTGGCTCGCCCCGGCATCGAGCGAATCATCCGACGTGATATCAGTCTGCTCTATCTGGTCGCGGACCTCGCCGAACGCTATTGGCGCGACGGGCGTCGATTGCGCCCGCGCGCGGTGGTCTGCGAGTACGAGGCAACCATTCTCAACGAACTAGATCTGATGCGCGAAGGCGCCTCGGCGGCTCAGCTACGACGCAATTTCGCGGACTCCGATCTGCTCTACATCCCTGAAATCATCTGGGACTATACGCGCATCGACGTAATGGTGATGGAGCGGATATCCGGTATCCCGATCAGCGATATCGCCACCCTTCGTGAACGGCAGGTCGATCTGCGCGTGTTGGCCGAGCGCGGTGTGGAGATCTTTTTCACGCAACTCATGCGCCATAATTTTTTTCATGCCGACATGCATCCCGGCAACCTCTTCGTCGATGCGCGCGACCCGAGCCGGCCGCGCTATATCGCGGTCGATTTCGGGATTATGGGGAGCCTGACCCCCGAGGATCAGCGCTACCTTGCCGAGAATTTTCTCGCCTTCTTCAACCGTGACTACCGGCGCGTGGCCGAGCTGCACGTACTCTCGGAGTGGGTGCCGGCGGGCACCCGGATCGAGGATTTCGAGGCGGCGATCCGGAGCGTGTGCGAGCCGATCTTTCAACGCCCGCTGAAAGATATCTCATTCGGCCATCTACTGGTGCGGCTGTTCCAGACCGCGCGGCGCTTCAACATGGAGGTCCAGCCGCAGTTGGTGCTGTTACAGAAAACCCTGCTCAACATCGAGGGGCTCGGGCGCCAGCTCTACCCGGAGCTGGACCTCTGGCGGACCGCCAAGCCTTTCCTGGAACGCTGGATGCACGATCAGGTGGGACCGCGCGCACTGGCGCGCGAACTCCGCCGGCAAGCACCGCGCTGGATGGAAATGCTGCCGGTGATGCCGGGCTTGGTCCATGATCTGCTGCGCGACGCGAAGCGCGGCAAACTGCGGATCGAGAACCGTTCGCCGGATCTACGGGAATTGCGTCGCGAGTTGCGTGAATCCGGCCAACGTACCGTGCTGGCGATCGTCGGCGGCGCATTGATCGTGAGCGCCGTGGTGTTGCTGAGGTTGGACGGCTACGCGCTGCGGCTGGTGGCGGGAGCGCCGCTGTTGACGTGGGTGCTCGGCGCCTTGGGTACGCTGCTGGTGTCCGCGGCCTGGTCCAAAGGTCGCGATTGACCGAGTTTCAGGTGTCGAAATTTCGACACCTCGTCAATAAATCGACAGCAGAATCGCTCTCCGGCGCGTTACTTCACCGTATAGCGGATCTCGCCGTGCCAGTTTTCAGGCGGTGGCTCGAGACGGTATTCGGCGATTCGCGAGAGGTAGTAGTCGTAGAGTCGATCTTCTCCCCGGGCCTCCCGCAAGAGCTGAAATAATTTTTCCGCGACATCCCATTCACGGCCGTAGTAACACCGCAATGCCTCGTTGTGGCGTTGCATGTTCGCGATCACGGTGCTCTCCGGATCGAGTCGCGGATTGCACGGCTCGTAGATCCGCGCCGGCGCGTTCTTGCCCTTGACCTGCACCAGGCCGATTTCGCGATAGGTGACCGCCGGGAACGCCCTGCGGGTCGCCTCGCCGACGATGATCGGGGCGTTATACACGCGGGTCAGATCCTGGAGCCGTGCGGCGACGTTGACCGCGTCGCCGATCACCGTGTAGGCCATCCGGTATTGCGACCCCATGTTACCGACGTTCATCGTTCCGCTGTTGATGCCGATGCCCATCGAGATCGCCGGCCAACCCCGCTCCTGGAACTCGGGCGCGAGACGCACGAGTTCTTCCTGAATAGCGAAAGCCGCCGCCACCGCGTTGCCGGCGTGACCGGGATCGGCGAGCGGCGCACCCCAGAAAGCCATGATCGCGTCACCCATATACTTGTCGATCACCGCCTTGTGGGTGTACAGGACGCGGGTCAGCGGGGTGAACAGCCGATTGAGCAACTGCGCCAGTTCGCGTGGCTCCAGACCCTCGGAAATGGACGTGAAATTGCGCACGTCGCAGAACATCACGCTGAGTTCGCGGGCCTCGCCTTCCATCGAAAAGCGTTCCGGATCCTGGCGGATGATATCGACGACCTCCGGCGGGGCGTACTGACCGAAGACGTCGATGATTTGCTGTTTGGCGTGGGTCTCGCGGTAATAGGCCAATACCACGTTGATCACGAACAGCAACAGGATCGTGAGCAGTGAATACTCCAGCGGGATCAGCGGTCGGTGGCCGGTGTTCAGGTAGCCCAGCGTGACCACCGGGATCGCGGCCACCAGGGTCAACAGTGACGCCGGGATCGGCTTGAGCAGTGGTAGCGCGATGGCCAGCAGCAGGCCGGTCAACAGCAGCACCTGGAATTCGCTGCTGTGGAGGGTCGCGAGCGAGGCGGGCAGGTGCGCGGCCATGTCGACGCCAAGCCTGAATACCCCGCTGGCATTCGCGAGCAGCAGCGCGAGCACGCACCAGCCGCTCACGATATAGGCGCGGTTGGCGCGTAGCGCCGCGCCCAACGGCTCGGCGAAGCGGCGCGCTAGCGGCCGCCGGCGTTTGGATCCCACCGGATCGGGAATGGGGGGTGCGGCGCTCAAGATCCGCGGAGTCTAAACAGCGTCCGGGGGGTGCGCAAGGACTGGGTGGTTCCGGAAACCCACCGGATGCCCTCTGAAGGAATAGGGTCAGAAAGTGGTACGAACATTGCATGGCATATTGCATGATACATAGCGAGGCGTCACACGGCGCGAGAGCTAATTGCAACGGAGATTAAAGTCATGGCGCGTAAGCAAAACGGATTCACGCTGGTCGAGATCGCCATCGTTCTGGTCATCATCGGCTTATTGCTGGGCGGCATCCTCAAGGGCCAGCAACTGATCAACAGCGCCCGGGTGCGCAACATCGCCGACACCAACTCCGGCATTCAGGCCGCCTACTACGGCTTCCTGGATCGCTACCGTCAGGTCCCCGGCGACATGCCGGCGGCGGCCGCGACCACTGCAATCGGTCTTCCCGTCAACAACGGCGGCAATGGCAATGGCCGAGTCGATCAGCAGGACTTCGGAGAAGCGTCGGCGATGTGGGAGCAACTCAGTCAGTCCGACTTCATCCAGGGCAACTATACCGGCGGCGCGACCGACGCGCCCAGCTATAAGGTGCAGCCGGTAGCGCCGGTGAACCCCTTCAACGGCTTCTATCTGCTGGCCCGGACCCGTGACTATTCGTCCTATGACGGCCCGAACGACACCCGGGTGGCGCCGGCGGCGACGGCGCCGCCGCTGCGTCTCGGCCTGGTCCTGGGCGATAACATTCCGGTGAGTATCGCGCGCGAACTCGACGTCAAGATCGACGATCAGGTCCCGCTCACCGGCGTATTGCGCTATACCGGCGTGAATGGCGAAATGCAGTCTTTCAAGGGCGTCAGCGAGTCGACGTCGACGGTCACCGAATGCATCAGCCCGACGGTTGGCGGCACCACAACGGTCAATGCTTGGAACGTCGCCAGCCAGGCGCAGAACTGCAACTTGGTCTATCTGTACTAGGGAGCGGGGGCAAGCCCTGCCCCCCTTTGCCCTATCGCGATCGATGCGATTCCCCGGGAGCGACATCGCGTTACGCTTCGCCGAGGTTGAAAAACGCTACCCGCGGCAGCGCGTCCTCGCCGATTTCAGTCTCGAGGTTGAAGCCGGCGAATCCTTCGGCTTGGTGGGCGTCAACGGCGCGGGCAAGACCACCTGCATCAAGGCGCTGCTCGATTTCTGCGAGATCGAACGCGGGCGCATCGAAATATTCGGGGTGCGGTCGGGCGAACCGCGCGCGCGCGCGCGGCTCGCCTATCTGCCCGAGCGCTTCCTGCCGCCGTATTACCTACGCGGGCGCGATTTCCTCGCCTACATGGGGCGCCTTTACGGGCACCGGCCGTCGCAAGCGGAGCTATTGACGATCCTGGCGGCGCTCGATCTGGAAGCGGCGGCGCTGGACAAACCGGTGCGGGCCTACTCCAAAGGGATGGCGCAGAAGCTGGGATTGGCCGCCTGTCTGCTCAGCCGGCGCGAACTCGCGGTGCTGGACGAACCGCTGAGCGGCCTCGACCCCAAGGCACGGCTGTTGGTCAAGCGCCAGCTCCAGGCCTGGCGTGAGTCGGGGCGCACCTTGTTTTTCAGCACCCATCTGCTGGGCGACGTGGCCCAGTTGTGCGACCGTGTCGGGGTCCTGCACGAAGGGCGCATGCGATTCGTCGGAACACCGCGGGCGCTGTGCGAGCGTTACCAAGACGCGGATCTCGAAAGTGCCTATCTGGCCTGCATCGAGACGGCTTGAGTTCCCGTTGGTTTGAGCGGCGAGGGAGAAGAGAGACTCGCGCCAAGACGCCAGGGTTTGGGAGAGGAGCGAAGAGTCTCTCGCGCCAAGGCGCAAAGACGCCAAGGTTTTGGAGAGTGGAGTCGCGGTGTCGCGCAGGCCGAAGATCGCGAAAACAGACGATCTGAACCGTTCGAGGCGTGGCGACCACACCGACAACGTAGGCCGGGATAAGCGCGTAGCGCGTTCCCGGCGCCGCGCCCGGGCCGCTTCGAAACGAATGCCGGCAACGCGGCGCTTATGCCGGCCTACGGGCTTTCTGCTTCGCGCCTTGGCGTCTTTGCGCGAGAAATTCTTCCCGATTTCCGAGCTAGGTCGGTTTATCTTTCGTGGCTCCCGCCGCGGCAAGCTGCTCCAGGTAGTATTTCCAGTACTCATCCTGGTGGACCCCGAGATCGTAGAGCAACTCCCAGGAATACAGCCCGCTGTCGTGGCCGTCGTCGAAGCTCAGTTTCACCGCGTAGTTTCCCACCGGCTCGATGGTGTCGATGGCGACGTTCCGCTTGCCGGCCTGCACGGTTTCCTGGCCGGGGCCGTGGCCGCGGACCTCCGCCGAGGGTGAATAGACGCGCAGGTATTCGCACGGCAGCACGAAGTGCCGTCCGTCAGGGAAATTCAGTTCGAGCACGCGCTCGGCGCGGCGAAGTTTGATCTCGGTCGGGGCGGGAGAAGTCACGACTATTGGGCTCCGGTCAGGTCGCAGCACGAATCTTGCTGCGGTACAGATCCTAGACCATGCGCGTTGCTTTGTGTTAGAAGAACGTTGTTATCCATGAGGACGAGTGCTTGGGCCGTGGCGCTGACCGGCCGGATCTTCGGTTTCGGGGTCGGACGCCCGGGTCAAGCCACACTGAAACGCGCGCGTCGGTCGGGGGGCGCTATGCACCGTGTGATGCTGTTGAATCCCAAAGGGGGCTCCGGAAAGACCACTATCGCCACCGGACTGGCGAGCTATTTCGCCGCCAGTGGCTGGCCGACCCTGATTTTCGACTACGATGCGCAGGGATCGAGTTCGCGCTGGCTGCGCGTTCGTCCGGGGCATCGGCCGCCGGTTGAAGGCGTCGCGGCCTATGAGACGCGGGCCGGGGTCACCCGCAGTTGGCAAATGCGCATCCCGCCGGGAACCGAGCGGGTCGTTATCGACACGCCGGCGTGGATCCGGACGCCCGAGTTGCTCGATCTGGTGCGGCGTACCGACAGCATCATCGTGCCGGTGCTCCCTTCCTATATCGATATCGACGCGGTGGGGGTCTTTCTCGATCGCTTGCGCGGGCTCGAGCCGATACGTAGCGGGGACGTACGGGTCGCGCTGGTCGCGAACCGGGTACGCGCGCGTACCGTGGTTTCCAAAGAGCTGGACGAATTTCTTTCCGGACTGGGTTTCGCCCATATTGCCACCCTGCGCGAATCGCAAAGCTATGTGCGCGCCGCCGCAACCGGGCTCGGGGTCCATGAACTGCGCACCGCTCGCGCCCGCTACGACTGGTGCCAGTGGCAGTCGCTGCTCGCCTGGTTGGGCAGTCTGCGCCAGCCCGAACTACCGCTGGACCGCCCGGTGATGAGGCCGGCGGTGGCGGCCGGTTAGTCCCCGATCCTTCGATACCGGGTTCGCACGGTGCATGGAATGCACACGACCGCGCCGGAAACGTGGCGCCGGGAACGCGCTGCGCGCTTATCCCGGCCTACCTTTTCGCGGTGGCGTCCCTCGTTGTAGGCCGGCATAAGCGCCGCGTTACCGGCGTGACGTTCTAAGCCGATTCATTCTCCATCGACGGCTGGTATTCGCCACGCGACGCCGCGCCGTTCATCTTCGCGCGATGGGCGAGCACCCGCTGCGCCGCGGGTCCGTTGGCGGGATCGCCGCCCCAGGTCGCGAGTGCCGGCCCCTGCAAGGCGCGCGAATAGGAAAAGCTCAGTCGCCAAGGCAGGTTGTCGCTCAGCGCATTCATCGCGTTGAGATGGGCGGTCGCTTCCTCGGGGCCCTGGCCGCCGGACAGGAACACCACGCCGCCCAACGCCGCGGGCACGCAGCGTCGCAGGCAGCGCACGGTTTCGCGCGCAACCTCCTCGACCCCGGCACGTTGCGCGCAGTCCTTGCCCGATAGCACCATGCTGGCCTTGAGGATGGTCCCTTCCAGGTACACCCCTTGCTGGTAGAGTTGGGCAAACACCGCCCGCAACGTCGCCTCGCTGACCTCGAAACAGCGGTCGAGATCATGATTGCCGTCGAACAGTACCTCCGGTTCCACCATCGGCACCAACCCGGCCTCCTGGCATAGCGCCGCATAGCGCGCCAGGGCGTGGGCGTTGGCCTGGATGCACGCGCCGCTCGGGATGCCGTCGCCGATGGTGATCACCGCACGCCATTTGGCGAACGGCGCGCCCAGTTCCCGATACTCCGCGAGGCGATCGCGCAAGCCGTCGAGGCCCTCGGTGACCTTTTCTCCAGGGTGTCCGGCGAGCGCCTTGGCACCCATGTCGACCTTGATTCCGGGCATGATCCCGCGCGCCGCGAGCGTCTCGCGTAACGGTTTGCCGTCGGAGCCGGCCTGGCGGATCGTTTCATCGTAAAGGATCACGCCCGCGATCTGTTGCTCGATCCCGGGCGCGGTGAACAACAGTTCACGGTAGGCGCGACGATTGTCCTCGGTGCAGTCGGTCGCGATCGAGTCGAAACGCTTCTTGATCGTGGGGCTGCTTTCGTCGGCGGCCAGGATCCCCTTGCCGGGCGCCACCATCGCCGCGGCGGTTTGTTCGAGTCGCTTGGTGTCCATGATCGGATCTCCGTTTGCTAGGCTGCGTTGGCCAACGCCACGGTGGTGTCGAGCATGCGGTTGGAAAAACCCCACTCGTTGTCGTACCAGGAGACGACTTTCACCAGGCGCTTGTTCATCACCCGTGTCAGCGAAGCCTCATAGGTGGAAGATGCGGGGTCATGGTTGAAATCGCAAGACACCAGTGGCGCGTCGTTGTAAGCGAGTACCCCTCGCAATTCCTGTTCCGACGCGGCGCGCAGCAGCGCATCGATCTCCGCGGTATCGGTGTCGCGGGCCGCGGTGAAAGTGAGGTCGACCATCGAAACGTTGATCGTCGGTACCCGGATCGCAAAGCCATCGAGCTTGCCGTTGAGTTCCGGGAGCACCAGACCCACCGCGGCCGCGGCGCCGGTCTTGGTCGGGATCATCGACTGGGTCGCCGACCGTGCACGGCGCAGATCCTTATGGTAAACATCGGTGAGTACCTGGTCGTTGGTATAGGAATGGATGTTGGTCATCAGGCCGCCCAGCACGCCGATGTGGTCGTGCAGGGGTTTGACCAGCGGGGCCAGGCAGTTGGTGGTGCAAGAAGCATTGGAAACCACCGTGTCGCTCGATTTGAGAATTTGATGATTGACCCCGTAGACGATCGTCGCGTCGACATCCTTGCCCCCCGGCGCCGAGAGCAGCACTTTCTTTGCGCCCGCCGCAAGATGGGCGCCGGCCGCCGCCTTGGTGCGGAACAGGCCGGTACACTCGAGCACCACGTCGATGCCGAGTTCGCTCCACGGCAATTGCTGCGGGTCGCGTTCCGCGAGTACCCGGACGCGATCGCCGTTGACCAGCAGATCACCGCCATCGACAGTGACTTCTCCCGGAAATCGCCCGTGTACGGTATCGTGGCGCGTCAGGTAGGCGTTGGTCTCGGCGTCGCCGAGATCGTTGACCGCCAGAATTCGTATCTCGTCGGTACGCCCGCTCTCATACAGGGCGCGAAGCACGTTGCGGCCGATCCGGCCATAGCCGTTAATCGCGATATTGATGGACATGTCGATTCCTCGGTTCCAGCTTCGATTCAGTGAACACCGGGCCATGACGCAGCGGCCGGTAGGCGGCGGCGCGCGGCTCGGGTTCGATAAGGGGCGTGGCAGATCGAGCGAGTCAGGAACTGCGCGCGAACCCACGATGCAGGGCCAGATCATAGTCGCTCCACGCTTGAAGAACCACCGTCCGCGCGGGTTTTGGGTGGTGCGCCTGCCCTCGTTCGTGGTGTTCGCCGCGGTGCTGGCCCCCGTGCTGGCGATGTGGCCCGCAGTCGCGTCGAGTGCGAGTCTGGAATTGGCGGTGTGGAGCGAAGATCCCCCGGTAACCGAGGCCGGTGGCCGGTTGCTCGCCGCCTATCTGCGCGAAGCCACCGGCATCGAGGTTCGCGCCGTGCAAGCCGCGAGCGCGCTCGAGCATTGGCAGGCAACCCGTCTCGCGCCACGTTATGACGTGGCGCTGGACGGTGCCCAGTTCAGTGACTACCGGGTTCGACGCTTCGGATACAGGGTGGTCGCCAAACTCGCCGGCCAGGTCGGGTACACGGTGGTCACGGCGCCCGGAATGTTAATCACGGATGCCGAAGAATTGGCCGGGCGTGCGATCGCAGCGCCCCCGGCCCCGGCGCTTGCGGCGCTGAGCCTGTTGAATCTGTACCCGGACTCGGTGCGCGCGCCGCGCCTCGTCGCGGTGCGCGATTTCGCCCATGGTGTTGCGCGGTTGCTGACGGGGAGGGTGGTGGCGGCGGTGGTGCCGAGTTCATTCTTGGTTGCTGGTTCGCAACTCAATCCGGTGCTGGAAACCGAGAAAATGCCCGCGGCGGCGTTCTCGATCGCCGCACGCGTCGACCGGCGGCGGGGCGCCGCGCTCAGCGACGCGTTGTTATCCGCGCGTGCCACGCCGGCCGGTCGAAAAATGCTCGCAGGCGCCGGGCTACGCGGGTTCGTACCGGCGTCAGCCACGCTTTATTCCGGTTACGCACGCCTGCTCGCGGGGGCGTGGGGCTATAGGCAGGCACAACCCGAGCGTGCTGATGGACGAGGCGAGGGCGGTTTTTAGACGCTAACGCGGGGACATGATGCCTCATCGTGTCCCCCTCGAAGACCGGCGCCAGCAGCCCCGAACACGGGAGGCGTGACCCCGGCGATGGGCTGCTGCCGCCGAGCCTCGAAGGGGACACCCTGCGGCATGGTGTCCCCGCGCCCTCCAGTCAGTCAGCCAGCCAGCCTATCCTCTGACGCGTCGAGCGGGTAAACTCTGATGTTTTTGACGCCGCAACTATCAATTAAGGAATCGATCAATGACGCAGCAACACCTGATTACCTCCGAATCGGTCTCGGAGGGGCATCCGGACAAGATGGCGGACCAGATTTCGGACGCGGTGCTCGACGCCATACTCGCCAAGGATCCCCGCGGCCGGGTCGCCTGTGAGACCCTGGTCAAGACCGGAATGGTTCTAGTGGCGGGCGAGATCAGCACCTCTGCGTGGGTCGATCTTGAGGAACTGGTGCGGGCCAAGGTCAATGACATCGGCTACGACAATCCGGAGGTCGGTTTTGACGGCCACACCTGCGCGGTACTCAATGCGCTCGGCAAACAGTCGGCCGATATCGCGATGGGTGTGGATGAGGCCGAGGAGCACGAGCAGGGGGCCGGTGACCAGGGCATGATGTACGGCTACGCGACCGATGAGACGGACGTACTGATGCCCGCTCCGATCACCTTTGCTCACCGACTGGTGAGGCGCCAGTCGGAGTTGCGCAAGAGCGGCGCATTGCCGTGGCTGCGCCCCGACGCCAAGAGTCAGGTGACGATTCGCTATGATGGCGGCAAGCCGATGCGCGTCGAGGCGGTAGTGCTCTCCACCCAGCACGATCCGGACATTGATAACGATCATCTGCGCGAAGCGGTGATGGATGAAATCATCCGCCCGGTGATCCCGGCGGAGTGGCTCGGCAACGACACCCGCATTTACATCAATCCCACCGGCCGCTTCGTGATCGGTGGTCCGGTCGGTGACTGTGGCCTGACCGGACGCAAGATCATCGTCGACACTTACGGCGGTGTGGCACGTCACGGCGGTGGTGCTTTTTCGGGCAAGGATCCATCCAAGGTCGACCGATCGGCGGCGTATGCCGCCCGCTACGTGGCCAAGAACATCGTCGCGGCGGGCCTCGCCAAACGTTGCGAGGTGCAGGTGTCCTATGCGATCGGCGTCGCCGAGCCGACCTCGGTGAATGTCGATACCTTCGGCACCGCCAGGATCGACGAGGCGCGGATCGCCGCGCTGGTCCCTGAATTCTTCGACCTCAAACCGCGCGGGATCATCGAGATGCTCGACCTGTTGCACCCGATTTACGCGGCCACCGCGAGCTACGGGCACTTCGGGCGCGAGGATACCGATTTCCCGTGGGAACGGACGGATATGGCCGCGCCGCTACGGGAAGCGGCCGGTATCGAGTAGAAGGAAGCATGGCACCGGGTCTCCTCGCCGGGGGCGCCTGTGAAAGGTTCCGGCGGGAGAGCGCGGCGCGTACAGGTTCAGTTGATTGACAGCCATCCAGCGGGTGACGCTGGATGGGTAAGGAGTATTTCGATGCAGCAGCCGATAGAGAATCTTCAACCCGACTACAAGGTGGCCGATCTTGCCCTGGCCGAGTGGGGCCGGAAGGAAGTTCGGATCGCCGAGCATGAAATGCCGGGGCTGATGGCACTGCGCGAAGAGCACGCGGGCAAGCGTCCGCTCGCCGGTGCGCGGATCGCGGGGTGCCTGCACATGACCATCCAGACCGCGGTGTTGATCGAGACACTGGTGGATCTGGGCGCCGAGGTCCGCTGGTCTTCGTGCAACATTTTTTCCACCCAGGATCACGCCGCCGCCGCGATCGCCGCCGCCGGGGTCCCGGTGTTCGCCTGGAAAGGCGAGAGCGAAGAGGAATTCTGGTGGTGCATCGAGCAGAGTATTTTCGGACCTGACGGATGGCGGCCGAACCTGCTGCTCGACGACGGCGGCGATCTCACCAAGATCATGCACGAGAAATACCCGCAACTCCTCGACGAGGTGCGCGGGGTGTCCGAGGAGACCACCACCGGGGTGCATCGCCTCTACGAGATGATGACCGCGGGGACCCTCAAAGTGCCCGCGATCAACGTCAATGACTCGGTGACCAAGTCCAAGTTCGACAACCTCTACGGCTGCCGCGAATCACTGGTCGACGGGATCAAGCGCGCGACCGACGTGATGATTGCCGGCAAGATCGCGCTGGTGTGCGGCTATGGCGATGTCGGCAAGGGCTGCGCGCAGTCGTTACGCGGCCTGGGGGCCACGGTGTGGGTGACCGAGATCGATCCGATTTGCGCATTGCAGGCGGCGATGGAGGGTTATCGGGTCGTGACCATGGACGAGGCGGCGCCGCTCGGCGACATTTTTGTTACCGCCACCGGGAACCTGAACGTCATCGCCCATGCCCACCTGATCCGGATGAAGAATGAGGCGATCGTCTGCAACATCGGTCATTTCGATTCCGAGATCGACATCGCCGGGTTGCGCCAGTACCGGTGGGAGAACGTCAAACCGCAGGTCGACCACGTGATCTTCCCTGACGGCAAGCGCATCGTGGTGCTCGCCGAGGGGCGCCTCGTCAATCTCGGCTGCGCGACCGGCCACCCCAGCTTCGTGATGTCGAGTTCGTTCACCAATCAGGTGCTCGCCCAGATCGAATTGTGGCAGAACCCGCGCAACTACGCGCGCGAAGTCTATACGCTACCCAAGCGACTCGATGAACAGGTGGCACGACTGCACCTGAAAAAGCTTGGCGTCCAGCTCACCCGGCTGAGCGAAGAGCAGAGCAAGTATCTCGGGGTTCCGGTTGACGGCCCTTATAAACCGGAAATCTACCGTTATTGAGAGAGGTCATCACGTCGCCCCGACGGGCGCCGGGCTATACTTGAACCGGCGGTTCGGGGCTGGTAGCACGCGTCTATGGGGAATTCGGCGACGGCCAAGGTGATGCAACGTCGCAGTCTGCTGCTCGTGGACGACGATCCGTTGATCAGCGATTCGCTGGCGTTCGTGCTCGGTGACAGCTTCGATGTGCACACTCACGCGAGCCGCGCGGCGGTGCAGCGCTGGCTGCGCGGTGTCGGTAGGGCGCCCGATGTTGCGCTCATTGATCTCGGACTGCCGCCCGATGCACATCGCCCCGATGAAGGATTTACCCTGATCCGGGAATTGCTCACCGCCTATCCGACGATGAAGGTTCTGGTCCTTTCGGGCCAGAGCGAGCGCGCCAACATTCAGCACGCCCTGTCGTTGGGAGCGGTGGATTTTATCCCCAAGCCGTGTGATCCGGGTTTGTTGCGGGCGCGCATCGAGCACCATTTGATGATCCTCGATGCGGAACAGGAGTCTTCCGTTGGTGACCGTCACGAGGCGGTGCTACTCGGCGAAAGCGCGGTAATGAAAACCCTGCGGGTTGATATCGAGCGCTATGCCGATACCCCGTTTCCGGTCCTGGTGCAGGGCGAATCAGGGACCGGCAAGGAGTTGGTCGCCGGCCTGTTGCACCGGCGTAGCGAGCGGCGCCGCGCGCCGTTCCTGACCGTGAACTGCGCGGCGTTCACGCCGCAACTGCTCGAGGCGCAACTCTACGGCCACGCCAAGGGGGCCTACACCGGCGCCGATGCCGCGCGCGCCGGCTTCTTCGAGGAGGCGGGTAACGGCACGCTGTTTCTCGACGAGATCGGCGAGTTTCCGTTTGAGTTGCAGTCGAAACTGTTACGGGTGCTCGAAAACGGAGAATACTACCGCCTCGGCGAGACCCGCACGCGCGTCTCGCGGGCGCGCATCGTGGCCGCGACCAATCTGGATCTACTCGAACAAATTCGCACCGGCCGATTCCGGGCGGACCTCTACCATCGCCTCAGCGTACTCACTATTTCGGTCCCGCCACTGCGCCAGCGGGGCACCGATAGTCTGCGGCTGCTGGATCATTTTCGTAACCTCTATGCCGCGCAAGTCGCGCCCTTCGAACTCGATCCCGAGGCCGAGCAACGTTGGCGGAGCTACACTTTCCCTGGCAACGTTCGTGAATTGCGCAATATCGTGATCCGCCTCGGCGCGAAATTTCCCGGCCAACGGGTGGGGTTGGCCGCGGTCGAGGCCGAACTCGACAGCCGCGCGGATCTGGATGCCGAAACCCTGCGCCAACTCGCCTCGGGCGGGGTGCGGCTCGACGCCATTCTGAGCGGTTGGGAACTGCGCTACATCAACGCGGCGCTCAAACTCAGCGACGGGAATCTCAGCGAGGCCGCTCGCTTGTTGGGCATCAACCGCACCACCCTCTACAGCAAGGTCCAGCGACTCGCGGATCCGCGGAACCGCGATGTATAACGAGCACTTCGGACTCAGCCGGCGGCCGTTTCGGATCACCCCCGATACGGATCTGTTTTTCCCCGGGGGGCGGCGCGGTGAGATCCTCGACGCACTGGTTTATGCGATCACGGCCGGCGAAGGTATCGTCAAGGTGGTCGGCGAGGTCGGTAGCGGCAAAACCATGCTGTGCCGCATGCTCGAGCTGCGGCTTCCCGACCGGGTTGAGGTGGTTTATCTCGCCAACCCGAGCCTCACGCCGGGCGATATCCTGCACGCGATCGCGCTCGAAATGGAACTTGAGCTCGACCCGGAGGCCAGCCGTGTACAGGCGATGCACGCGCTCCAGCGGTGCCTGCTCGACAAGCACGCCGCGGGGCGGCGGGTGGTGGTCCTGGTTGAGGAAGCCCAGGGCATGCCGATCGCGACGCTCGAGGAGATCCGGTTGCTCAGCAATCTCGAGACCAAGCGCGACAAGCTGCTTCAAATTGCGTTGTTCGGACAACCGGAACTTGACCAACTCCTTGATCAACCGGAAATTCGGCAACTCCGCGAGCGAATCACCTACAGTTTCGAACTCAAGCCGCTCTCGGCTGCCGAGATCCAGGCCTATCTCACCTTTCGCCTGCGCGCCGTCGGCTACCGTGGCCGCGACGTGTTTCGTAAGCGCGCCTACGCGGCGATGGCCGGCGCTTCCGAGGGTCTTACGCGGCGGGTGAATATTCTTGCCGACAAGGCGTTGTTGGCGGCCTACGCCGAGGACGCCCACGATGTGGCTCGGCGCCATGTGAAGGTTGCTATCCAAGACAGTGAGTTCGGTCGCAAGCGGCGCTCGCGCGCGCCCGAACTGGCGGTGGTATTCGGCCTGGTATCGCTCGCGATCGCGTTGCTGCTGGTCGATCGAGGGTCGGGTGCCGGCTGGTGGCCGTTCTCGGTCGCCGCGAAGACGGTGGCGGCATCTCCGACCTCCGCCACTCCGTCTGCCACTACGCCCACCATTTCGGCCGCTGCGACGCGCGCCGCCACCACCGCCAGCCCGCTCACCAGCCCGTCCGCCACCACCCCCGCCGCTACGCCCACCGCTACGTCCGCCACCACGCCCGCCGCGGCGGGCGTTGCTACGGCGGGTGCCGAGTCGCCGATCGTGGTAGCGCCAGGAGCGGTTCAGCCGCCCGCACGCCACGAAACCGTCGCGGCCATCGCGCGGGAAGTCCCGGAGCCGGTTGCAGCCGATGCGGGTGAAAACACAGCGGCGGCGCCAGGCGAGTCGGGTTCGTCCGGGCCGGATCCCGAACCGACCGCGGTCGGCGGTAATCCGGCGGCCGGAAAAACGCCGACTGGAAAAACGGTGGTGACGGGACGCTCCGCGGGTTTGGTACTCAGCGCGCGCTTGGTCGCTTCGGCCGAATCGGGCGACGGAGCGCAGCAGGGCGACGGGAGCGACGCGCCGGCGGATGCGAAGGTCGCCGTGCCGCCGGCCCCATCCGCGACCACCGTCGTGACGGCCGCGGCGGCGCCGGAGCCGGCCCGGGCTTCCGCACCGATAGTGCGGAAGCCCGATCAATCGGTGACTGCCACCCTGCCGGAGACTCCGCAATCGATCGAGCCACAGCCGGCCGTCGAGCTTGCGGTCGCGAGCGGTTCGAAGCCGGCGGAGACTAGTTCGGTGTCCGTAGAAACGCCGGACGGCGGGCCTACGGGAACCCTCATCGGTCAGCGTCTCGCCGCAACCCGTAGCTGGCTGCGTCGCGTCGATGCCGGTTACTACAGTATCCAGCTCATGGTCATCGAGGCCCGGCGGCGGCGCAATCTGGAGGCATTTTTGCGCGCGCGAGCGCGAGCGGGAGATCTCGAGCGAATCTTCGTTTATCAGGCGCGGATAGGGAAGCGGGCACGCTTCGGTGTACTCTATGGCGTGTATTCGACGCTCAGCACCGCGCGCGATGCGCTCGCCCGGCTGGCGCCGGATTTGGCGCGATATCGGCCGTTCATCCGTAACGTTCGCGACGTAGCCTGGCTGGGCTAGCGGCTCGCTCGGCGCCACGTCGTTAGTTTTGTCGAACGCCCGAAAGACTTGGCCGACGGCGGTTTTCGTGGCACTCTCAGCATTCAAGGGATAGATGAGCTATATTGGGTAAGTCTATGTTCGGGCGGAATATCGGTTAAAGTACATGGCGATCAGGAAGGGTAGGGTGGTCATGAAGAAATGCTCCACGGTGGGCTTGGGGATGGAATTCGGGATGGTTCTGGGAATGAGCCATAGGCCGGCCTGGATGGCGGTGCTCGCCGCATTGACGCTCGCGGCCTGCCAGACGCCGCCGCCGCCGCGCCCGCTTTCGCCCGGTCACCTTTCGACCCGGGGGCAACCGGCCGTGCCCGCGATCCCGCCTCCGGTGCGCCGCGTGCCGCTGTTGCCGCCGCCCAAGCCCGCGCCGCCCGCCGAAACCTACACGGTGGTAGTCAACAACGTGCCGGTGCGCGAATTGTTGTTCGCGGTGGCACGCGACGCAAAAATCAACATTGATGTGGACCCGCGTATCGAGGGGCGCGCGACCCTCAACGCGATCAATCAGACGCTGCCGCAAATTCTGGATCGGGTAGCGCGTCAGGCCGACCTGCGTTACACCAAGCACGGCGAAACGCTGGTCATCGAACCCGATACGCCGTTCCTGCGCAACTATCGCATCGATTACGTCAACATGTCACGGGATACCACCGGCACAGTGAGTGTCGCGACCCAGATCGCGACCACCGGCGGGTCCGGAGGTGGCGGTGGTGGCGGTGGCGGTGGCAATAACTCGACCACCAAGGTGGAGAGTAAATCGAACAACCAATTCTGGCAGACCCTCGCCGAATCGGTGCGGGCGCTGATCGCCGGTGATCCCCGGACCGCGAGCGATTCGGGGACCGTGTCCGACGACGCGGTGATCGCGAATCCCGAGAGCGGTGTGTTGCTGGTGCGCGCCACCTCGCGCCAGCACCGAAAGATCCGCGCCTATATCGATGAGGTGCTGGCCAGCGCACGGCGCCAGGTGTTGATCGAGGCGACCATCGCCGAAGTCGAGTTGAGTGATAAATACCAGGCCGGGATCGATTTCAACAAACTTGCGCGCAACGGCGGCTTCACCCTTGCGCAGAGCCTGCTCGGCGCCAATCTCGCCACTGCGCCTTTTTTCCTGTTGCAGGCCGCGGATTCCCGCGACGCGGCCGGAAACCCCAATGGGCAGGTTGCTCTGACCGTGCGGTTGCTCAAGCAGTTCGGTAATACCCGGGTGCTGTCCAGTCCCAAGCTCATGGTTCTCAACAACCAGACCGCGCTGCTAAAGGTGGTCAACAATATCGTTTATTTCAACGTCACCTCGGACACGACGGTGGCGACCCAGGGGGGCAATAACACGGTTTCCGTCAACACCGAGGCACAGACCGTGCCGGTCGGTATCGTGATGGCGGTTACCCCGCAGATCAGCCGTGACGACGAGGTGAATCTCAACGTGCGGCCCACCATTTCGCGGGTCACCACCTTCGTGACCGATCCCAATCCGGCCCTCACCTTGCCGAACCTCATCCCCCAGGTTCAGGTGCGCGAAATGGAGTCGATGTTGCGGGTTCGCAGCGGTCAACTGGCGGTGCTCGGGGGCTTGATGCAAGACTCGGTGAAGGAAGACAGCAGTGGGGTGCCGGTGCTGTCGGCGCAGCGTGATGTGGGTGATCTATTCAAGTTTCGCAACAACGACTTCACCAAGACCGAGTTGGTGATTTTCCTGCGCCCCTGGGTAATCCGGATCCCCAGCGTGAACGCGGATCTGCGTAGCTTCAAACCCTTCCTGCCCGAGAATTTGAAGCCGGCCGTGGCGCAGAACATGCAACCTGCCAAAAAGAGGTGACGCGCGATGAGTCTGCTCATGGACGCGCTCAAGAAGGCGGAGAAGGCTCGCCAGGCGCAGGCTAAACGTGAGCAGGCGGCAGCGGTCGGCGTGCTGGAGGACAGCGGACTGAGTCTCGATCCGCTCGGTGAACAATCGCCGGGCGACTCCGCGGTGACCGGTGGCGCGGGCGAGTCGCCAGCGCCGCGTACGGCGGACCCGCGCGAAGACTCCGGTGGCTTGTCCCTTGAATCGGTTGAACCGGCGGCTTCCGGGGACGAGAGTGACGACGGGCCGACCGAGGTGGATGCGGTGGCTCGCGGCGCGGGCGATTCGTTTCTGGACGACGATACCTCCGCGACCTTGCCGTCGATCAAGGCCGCGCGCGCCTCGGTCGATGACTATTTCGACGGAACCCGTTCGGTGTCGCTGTCGATGGAGCAGGTGCGCTCGGCGATGGACGACGGTGACACCGCCGAACGCCACCCCGCCGAACCTTCCGGGAGGCACGCAGCGCGTACGGTGCTCGACGCGGCCGCGGCGCGCCCGCCGCGCCGCGCCGCGCGTGGCATCGCCTACGGCGTGCTTGCACTGTTGATTCTCGGGAGTTTCGGTGGCGGGGGCTACTATTACTGGCGCCAGATGAATGCGTCATCGCAACGGTTCGCGCAGCGGCCGCCGCCGCGGGGTCTTGCCGGCGCCCCGTCATCGACCGTTTCCGGCGTTCCGGCGCCGGTGGTCTCCGAACCCGCTTCGAGCGGCGTCCCGGCGCGCGGTGCGACACCCGTTGCGGCGGCGCCCGAGGTGCCACTGGAAGAGCAGGGGCCGGCGCTCTCGGAGGTGCTGACCCCCGAGTCAGCGCCTGCGCCGGCCGTGCCGCCGCGGGGCGATCTTTCGCCAAAGACCGTGACCCCGCCGGCCGAATCGGTCGCCCCGTCGGCGGCGCCATCGCTTGTCGCCACGCCGAGTGCACAGCCGGCCGCGACAGCGGTTGGCGCGCGGCCGGCCAAGCCAGCGGCAGCGACCGCGCAGCAGGCTGGCGCGTCACCCGCGGCGGCCGCGGAAGCGGCGGCGGCTACCTTCGGCGCTCCGGAAGCGGCCGCGGATACGCTGGCGCAGGCGATTGCCAAGGCCGGTCTGAACGGCCCCGGTGCCGGGATCCGCGTCCATCGTGGTAAGCGCGTGACTCGCACCGCGCCGGGATTGATTGCGGCTTATCAGGCTTTCCTGCGCGGTGACGACGCGCAAGCGAAGCGGGCCTACGAGCGGATATTACACCGCTCGCCGCGCAATCGCGATGCACTGCTCGGAATTGCCGCGGTGGCGCTTCGGACCGGGCACGCGGAGCAAGCCGCGGCGAATTACCGCAAGGTACTGACGCTCGATCCGAGTGATTCGGTGGCGAGCGCCGCGTTGCTGCAGATGCAGCCCGACCTCGATCCGGTGCGCGGCGAGAGCTATCTAAAGGGGCTGCTGGTCCATGAACCGGGCGCCGCCTGGCTGCGCTTCGACCTCGGCACCCTGTACGCCGAGCAGGGACGTTGGCCGCAGGCCGAAGAATCCTACTTCGCCGCTTATCAAGCGGACCCCGAAAACGCCGACTACGCTTATAATCTAGCGGTGAGCCTTGATCACATCGAGCAACGGACCAGCGCGCTCAGCTACTACCGGCGAGCGATAGAACTGGCGGACGGGCGCCGGGTCAGCTTTGATCCGGGTGCCGCGATGGCCCGCGTGCGAACGCTGACCGCGGTGCCCGGCGGCGAATGAATACCAACACCGCAACCATCAATCTCGACGCGCCGTTGCGCCAGCGACGGATCGGGGAGTTGCTGGTCGGCAAAGGCGTGGTGTCCGAGGATCAGGTCCGGATTGCTCTCACCGAGCAAAAGAAAAAGCGCGACCACCTCGGCAGGATCATGGTGCGTCTGGGGTTCGCGACCGAGGCCGTTATCCGCGACGTGCTGGGTGGCGCCCTCGGCTACGACAGCGTCGATCTGTCCAAGGTGTTGATCGACTCCGACGTGGTGAAGATCATCCCCAAGGCGGTGGCGCGGCGCTACCATATGCTCGCGCTGACGCACGACGTCGAGCGGCGCCTGCTCACCGTCGCGATGAGCGATCCCTTCAACGTGATCGCACTCGATCAGGTGCGCGCCCTGCTCGGCAGCGACATCGAGATCAAGCCGCTGCTGGCGGGCGAGGCGGAACTCGATAAAAGCATCGATCAGGTCTATGGCTATGAGCTATCGGTCGACGGGATCCTGTTCGAGATCGAGACCGGCGAGGTCGATTACCAGAGCCTCGATGCCGAGACCGACGAGTACAGCCAACCGGTGGTGCGGTTGGTCAACGCGCTGCTCTCGGACGCGGTCAAGCGCGACGCTTCCGATATTCACTTCGAGCCCGAGCACGATTTTCTGCGTATCCGCTATCGGGTCGACGGTGTGTTGCGCCAGATCCGAAGCCTGCACCGCAACTACTGGGCGGCGATTGCGGTACGCCTGAAGGTGATGGCGGGTATGAACATTGCCGAGATGCGCGCGCCGCAGGACGGGCGCATCTCGCTGTCGGTGTCCGGCCATTCGGTCGATTTCCGGATCTCGTCGCTGCCGACCAGCCACGGTGAAAACATCGTGTTGCGGGTGCTCGATCGCGACAAGGGCATTGTCGCGCTCGATCAACTGGGCTTGAGCGATGAAGCGCTCGCGGCCCTGCGTCTGATGATGGCACGTCCCGAGGGGCTGATCCTGGTGACCGGACCGACCGGGAGCGGCAAGACCACCACGCTGTACTCGATGCTCAACCACCTCAACACCGAGACCGTCAACATCACGACGCTCGAGGATCCGGTCGAGTATCCGATGGAGATGATCCGCCAGACCTCGGTCAACGAAGCCGTGCGACTCACCTTCGCCAACGGCATCCGCAGCCTAATGCGTCAGGATCCGGACATTATTCTGGTCGGGGAGATCCGTGATTCCGACACCGCGGAAATGGCATTGCGGGCGGCCATGACCGGCCATCAGGTCTATTCCACGCTGCATACCAATTCGGCGATCGGCTCGATTCCGAGACTCCTCGACACCGGGGTGTTGCCCGACATCATGGCCGGCAACATTATCGGGGTGGTCGGCCAGCGGCTGGTACGCAAGCTGTGCGTGTACTGCAAGGAGTCCTATGAGCCGTCGAGGCTCGAACGCAACCTGCTCGGGATTGGCAACTTGACCGAAGCGCCGCCGATTTATCGCGCCAGCGGTTGCACGCACTGCGACAATCGCGGTTACAAGGGGCGACTGGCGCTGGTCGAATTGCTCAAATTCGATAGCGAACTCGATGAACTGGTGGCGCGCCGCGCAACCGTGCGCGAACTGACGCGGGTTGCCGCCAGCAAGGGATTTGTCTCGCTCGGCGACGATGGGGTGCGCCGCGTGCTGGAGGGAGTAACCAGCATTGACGAGATATCGAGGGTCGTCAACCTCACCGACCGGCTGGCGTAGTCTGTGCCGCTACTCCAGTACAAGGCCGTCGACGAGCGCGGCAAGCGGGTAACCGGCCAGGTCGAAGCGGTGAATGTCGCCGATCTGGAGATGCGGCTCAGTCGCCTGGGACTCGATCTGATCAACTACAAGGAGGTGCGGGTCGGCGGCGGCAGCAGCCCCGGACGGATCAAGCGCGAAGACCTGATCTCCTTCTGCTTCCACATGGAGCAATTGTTGCGCGCCGGGGTGCCGATGATCGATGGGTTGGTCGATCTGCGTGACACGATCGAGGCCAGTCAGATGCGTGAGGTCATCGCCGCGCTGGTCGAATCGATCGAAGGAGGCAAGTCGCTGTCCGAAGCGCTCGCGGAGCATCCGCGCGTTTTCGACAACGTATTCGTGAACCTGGTGCGCGCCGGGGAGTTGAGCGGGCGGGTCGCGGAGGTGCTCCAGAACATTACCGAGAACCTCAAGTGGCGCGACGAGCAGGCGGCCCTGATCAAGCGCCTGCTGATGTATCCGATAATCGTCGGCATCGTGGTGATGCTGGTGGTGTTTTTCCTGATGACCTTCCTGGTGCCGCAACTGGTCAGCTTCATCACCAGCATGGGCCAGGTATTGCCGTTGCACACGCGGATCCTGATCGCGGTGTCGCACTTTTTCGTCGTCTACTGGTATGTGGTGCTCGTCGGCCCGATCCTGCTGATCATCGCGATCATGCTCGCCAAACGGTTGAGTCCGGGATTCGCCTATTTTCTAGACGCACTCAAGCTCCACGTCTGGGTGATCGGTCCGATCCTGCGCAAGATGATCCTGTCGCGCTTCGCCAACTACTTTGCGCTGCTCTATGCCTCCGGGATCACGGTACTCGACTGCATCCAGATCTGTGAGGGCCTGGTCGGCAACCGGGTGATCGCCGACGCGACCCACCGTGCCGGGCGTCAAATCTCGGACGGAGCGAGCATCAGCGCGGGTTTCGAGTCAACCGCCCTGTTTCCGCCGCTGGTGTTGCGCATGCTGCGGGTGGGAGAGAGTACCGGCGGACTCGACCAGTCGTTGCTCAACATCAGCTATTTCTACGATCGGGACGTCAAGGAATCGATGCAGCGCTTGCAGACCATGATCGAGCCGACCATGACGGTGGTGCTTGGTGGGCTGCTGTTCTGGGTTGCCTTTTCGGTGCTTGGTCCAATCTACGATCTCATCACCAAGTTGAAGTATTAGCCAACCGTTATGGCCATACGGCGTGTCTTTCTTCTCTCCGGCAGCCAGCTCACGGTTTACCACTGGCGGGCCGGCGCACTCGGCGGCGCGCAGGTTTTCGCGGCCGACGAGGATGGGCTCACCCAGTTTTCGACCTATCTCGACAGCATGCCGAGCGAACCGGCGTGGATGCTGGTTGATATCGTCGAGGAAGAATTTCGTGAAGATACGGTTCCGCACGTTTATGCCACGGACCGGCGGGTGCTGCTGCGGACCAAGGCGCACCGGCTGTTTCGTGACGCGCGCTATACCCATGCCCTGTTCCAGGGGCGAGAGACCGAAGGTCGGCGCGACGACCGGGTGTTGTTCACGGCCCTCATCCGTCCCGATCTGTTGGCTCCCTGGCTTGGGCAGGTGGCGCGCCACAAGGTGCCGCTGGCGGGGATCTATTCGCTATCGATACTCAGCGAACGCCTCCTCAAGCATGTGCCGGGAACGGCGACGCGGGCACTGTTGGTGACGCTTTCCGGCAATGGCGGACTGCGCCAGACCTTCTTCCGTGACGGCCAGATCAAGCTCAGCCGCCTGGCGATCATGCCCGATCTGGGATCGGGCCAACGTGCGGCACTTATTCTCGCCGAGGTGGAGAAAATCCGGCGTTACCTGAACAGCCTGCGCCTGTTGTCTCGCGAGACCCCGCTCGATGTCCATGTGCTCGGGCACGGGTCGGTGATTGCCGATCTCGCGCGCACCACCTCGGACACCGTTGTGACCCGCCATCACTTCGTGGATACCGCCACCGTGGCGCGTGCCATCGGATTCAAGGGGGTCTACGATAGCCCCGACGCGGATGCGCTGTTCGTTCACCTGCTGGCGCGGCAGCAGCCGCGGAACTTCTACGCGCGCCCCGAAGAGACGCGCTATTTCTCGCTGTATCGTGCCCGCCGGGGGATCAAGGCGGCAAGCGTCCTGATCTTTCTGGCCAGCCTCGGCTGGAGCGGTTACCAGATGGTGAATGGCGCGATCGCGGAGCAGGACGCCCGCACGCTCGCTCATAAAGTCGATTTCTACGAACGAATATACCGCGAGGCGCGCGGCCAACTCCCTAAAACCAAGGTCGAACCGATCGATCTACAGCGTACCGTCGAGGCGGTCCGGACCCTCGCCGCCCGCCGCACCACGCCTGCCGCCATGATGGAGGCGATCAGCGAGGGGCTCGGTGCCTATCCTTCGCTCAAATTGGCGCGCCTCGAGTGGCGGGTCAGCGATGATCCCGATGCGCCGATCGCGGGCACGAACCCGATCCGGTTCGAGACCAGGACGCCCGCCGCCACGCCCGACAAGGACGCGCTCTACCAGCTCGCGCTGATTGAGGGAGAGGTACAGCCCTTCGACGGAAACTATCGCGCCGCGATCGAGGCGGTCAACGGTCTCGCCGTCCGGCTCGCCGCGCTCAAGGATGTTAGCGCGGTGCGGGTCGTGGAGTTACCGCTCGATCTGAGTTCACGGAAGAACTTGAGCGGTGGGACCGGCGGCCGGATCGGTGAGGCACGATTCAAACTGCGTCTCGCGTTACGCGTTCGGCACGCTCCGAGCGTGGCGAATCGGGGGCGGGGATGACTATTTCAGGCAGTGATTTATCGTTTCTCAAGGGCGCGCTCGCATTTCTCGTGCTGGTGTTGCTGGCCAGTGCCGGGATGATCGGCGCGGCACTGTACTACAGTCAGGCGAAGTTTCAGGACTACCAGCGAGTCAGCCGAACGCTGGCCGGTGTGCAGGCGCGCTATCGCACCGTTGACCAGGAAGGTCAACTCATCGATCGTTATCGAGGGGCCTTCAAGCGTCTTGAACGGGAAGGGATAGTCGGCCCCGAACGGCGCCTGGATTGGATCGAGTCGCTGCGTGACGACGCCGCGCGCCTCAAACTTCCTTCGCTGCGCTATCAGATTTCCGCGCAGGCGCCCTACAAGCCGGTGCTGGATCTGCCGCTCGGTGCGCTGCGCCTGTATCGGAGCAACATGAGGCTCAGCATCGGTCTCCTGCACGAAGACGATCTATTGCGGTTACTGAGCGCGGTTGACCGTGATGCGCCCGGCCTGTTCCAGCTCAGCAAGTGCGATATCTCCCGGGTCGGGACCGAGTTGAGCCTCGACCCCGATACCGCTAATCTCAGGGCCGAATGCGATTTGCGTTGGCTCACCCTGCGGATCCCCGAGGCCCGCTCATGAAGGCCGGCGGCGTCCACCCGTGGGACGAGCTGCCGGGCGCGTTACTCGCGGTCTCGATGCTGGTCGGCCTGCTGATGCCGCCCACGAGCATGGCGGCGACCCTGGGGCGGTTGTTTTTGACCGCCGAGCAGCGGGTCATGCTGGACGAAATTCGTAATGATCCCGATCGAGGCAAGGCGCCCGCGGAGGCTCCGGTGACGACAAAATCAGTGACCAAGAAGGCCCCCAGTGTTCCGAGCGTTACCGTGAACGGGATCGTGTTGCGTAGCTCCGGAGGTGACTCAACCTGGATCAACGGCCACGAGATCAGCGCCGACGAGCCGACCCCGGAAGGGGTACGGGTACGTACCTTCGCCAAACGGGACGCGGTACGAATTATTCTGCCGGAGGGTACCGAGACCGCCGCGATCAAGCCTGGGCAGCGCATCGACGTGCTCAGCGGGAAGATCGTCGACGCCTATCAACAACGAGTGCGCAAGGAGGCGCCCCGGGCATTCAACGGGCCGGCGCCGGGTGATGACGGGAAGGCCACTCGGCCACCGACGGAAGCACCGCCGGCGCCCGAGCCAGACGCCAATCAGCCGGACACCACTAGCGGGGCGGTTTCCTCTGCGAACTGAGGCGCTTCCGGGTGGGAGGAAAAAGGGGATTGGAAAAAAAGGGACAGATTGAAAGGGGACACGGGAAAAAGGGGACACATTACTTTCTTTCCGCTCGCGGAAAAAAGTGAATGTGTCCCCTTTTTCCCGTGCCCCCTTTTTCCCGTGTCCCTTCGTCCCCCTTTTCCCCCACGCTGCGGATCCTTGGAATGAACCGACACCGATTAAGAACAACAACCCGCCCGCGCGAATCGGGGATCGTGTTGCTGGTGATGATGATCGTGCTGGTGCTGGTGAGCGCGACCGTGATGCTCGATCGGCTGAACAGCGCATCGCAGAATCGCACGGCGGATATCACGCAGTCCATGGATGCGCTGGCGGAGGCCAAGGCGTCACTAATCGGATACGCGGTCAGCTATCCGGAGAATTTTCAGCCATTCGGTCCGGGTTTTTTGCCCTGTCCTGATATCGACGGCAATGGTTCGCCGAACCCACCTTGCGGCCCGAATGCCATTGGCCGCTTCCCGTGGCGCTACATGGGGTTGCCGGACGTACGGGATGGAGCAGGTGAGCGATTGTGGTACGCGCTTTCAGACAATTTTCGCAATAACCCGAAGGTCCCCATCCTTAACAGTGAAACCCCTGGCCAACTCTCAGTCGACGGTAGCGGCGATATCGTCGCCGTGGTTTTTGCCCCGGGTGCGCCGGTGCCGGGACAGAATCGTAATGCGGGTCCGAACACGGTTACCAACTATCTCGAAGGCGACAACGCGACGGCGGGAGATAGCAGTTTTTCTCGCGTCGCGACGGGTACGGCGCCGTTTAATGATGCCCTAGTGGTGATTACGCGCGGCGAGTTGATGGGACAGGTGGAGAAACGCGTCCTCGGCGAGGTCGTCAATTCCTTGCGTCAGTATCGGACGAGCTACAACAGTTATCCGTGGTTGAGTCCCTATGCGAAGCCTCTCGCTACGCCCTTGGTGACCGGTACGGCGGCGGTCGGCAGCAATTCCACCACGCTGGTCGATACGTCACGGAATTTCACAACCGACGGAGTGCAGGTCGGCGATATGGTTTTGAATTTCGCTGACGGTTCGCGTGCGCGGGTACAGGATCCTGTTACCGCCACGACCCTGACCCTGGCTGGTCTGAATTATGGAGGTACCAATAGTTTCAGCGCGGGCGATGCTTACAGAATCGCGCGATTCAACGGGGTGAGCGGTACGCGCGAGGGGCATATCCCCTATCACGAGGCCAACGAGGCCTACGCAACGGGATTTCGCGTCTCCTGGAACCTGCCCGATCTGCCTGGAGTTAATGACTTTAGCGCTATTGCAACGGCGCCTTAGCCCAACGGAATCAATGCCTACCGGGATAAGCTGAAAGAATTCGTGCAAAAAAATACCCCGGCGGCCGCGAGCGGGGTAGCGGTGCAGGACGGCAGTTGCGTATGGGCTGACGCGGTCGCCTTGTCGATCGATGCGATCAATGTCGTGAATTGCGGTGGAAGTGGATCAGTCGATTTTTTCAGCGGGGTGATGAACGCGGATGACGTTGACGAGCTAAAGGACCAGAATCCCGCGGTAAATTTTCTCGATCTGGGGATTTCTCGCGGTGATTTGATCGAAGATACGACCGATGACTCCAGCGGCGTGATCAAGGAAGTGCGCAGCGACAAGTTGATCGTGTCGGATCTGCATGGGGGTGGCAGCAACATCCTCCAGTCCGGGGACGGCTATCGTGTTCAGGTTGCCAGCCGGGCGCTGCAGGGTACGATCGATAGCATTCAGGCGGGAAATCGGTATGTTTATTCGGGCCCGGATCTGCAGGCGGACGGGGTACTGCAAGATGACTACATCGTTAATCTGAGCCAGGGAAAGGTAGGGAAAATATTGGCGGTCGGGAAAATAATGCCGGGCAATCAGAACTTTTTCACGGTGCAACCAAATCCGGACGGCAACTTCAGCATGAATGATGCATTCGAAGTGCGGCGGTCCTTTGTCAAACAGCGCCGCTATGACTTCCGCTTGGACTATACCGGCAGCGGCACGGCCGTTACCGATGCCTCCGGCTCCGGCAAGGCGCGCGATGTGGTTCTCACCAATGGCGCAGTAGGAATCAACACCACGATTTCGATCACCGATCTCGACGAGTTTGGCAACACTTTGGGTACCGCTACGCTGACGGTTCCGGCTACGGGGATAAACGGCAGCATAACGGCAACGTCGATACATTATGATTTCGATACTCGGCGCATCGCTTCCGATGAGTTGCCGGCTTGGTTCTTCAACAACAATTGGCATCATCTGATCTATGTCGCCGAAGCCAATGGCTATCAGCCAAGCGGCGGTGGCACCTGCACAGCGGGAACAGACTGTTTGAATTTGGCCGGAACGATACCCGGCAACGACATCCAAGCGCTGGTTGTGAGCGCCGGGCCGGAGTTTTCCGATCCGCCCCTGTCGCAGGACCGGGCCGGTGACGGGGCGCTCAGCGATTACTTCGAACTCGATAACGCCAGCAGCGGCGACGATCAATTTACTCGGGTCGACACTGCCGGTGTGGCGCCGCCGTTCAGTGCCACCCTGAACGACCAAATTCGGATCGTTGCTCCATGATCCGGCATCGGACGGAAACGGGCTTCACCCTCATCGAGCTGGCGGTCGTCATCGCCATCGTCGGGCTGCTGCTCGGCGCGGTGCTGTTGCCACTAAGAACCCAGGTTGAACTGAGGCAGGTGCGTGAAACGGAAAAACAGCTCGCAGACATCAAAGAATCCTTGTATGGCTACGCGATGGCCAACGGGTATATGCCATGTCCGGACGTTAATGGAAACGGGCTGGAGGCGCTGCACCCTGCCCCTCCCACCTCTTCCAACGACGGTTGTCAGGGTGGAGTGTACGAGGGGTTCGTGCCCTGGCAGACGCTGTCGGTGGCGCCAGCCGACCCTTGGGGCAACCGATATCTTTACCGAGTCGACAAGCAATTTACCCGCCGCAGCGGCGACCCTACGGCTTCGGCTCCGGGGTGCGTGCCGCCCGCGTCGTGCACGCTTGAGCTCGGTGACACGGGGAATATTTCTGTCAAGGGCCGAGATCCCAAGACTCATGCCGATGTCGATCTCACGACGACTGCTTTGGCTACCGTGCTGTCGCACGGTGCCAACGGTTATGGCGCGACGGGGGTCGACGGCACCCCCCATGCTCTGCCGCCCGTATTGAATGTCGACGAAACTGAGAACACGGACGGCGATCGTGTGTATCGCTCGCGAGTGCGGAGTCCTGAAAGCGTGGGTTGCTCCGACCCGCCGCCTGCCACGATCCCGACGTCCTTCTGCGAGTACGATGACATCGTCGTGTGGGTGTCTCCTTACATTCTTAGTAATCGACTAGTCGTCTCGGGCCAGCTTCCCTAAACGGAAAGCCAAGTAGGGTGCATTCAATGCACCGAATCTTCGAGGGGATGGGATCGCAGTGACGGATCTCACAAATGGGACGCATCACCATCTCGCCTTTCCCGGCGACCTGCGACGTGGGGACATGATTCCTATCGTGTCCCCTTCGAAGTCAAGCGACAGCAGACTATTTCAATGGTGGCGTTTCCGAAGCCAAGCGCGGGCAGCCAATTTCAATGATCGCGCTTCCGAAATTGAGGCCCAGCGAGTCGGTTTTTCATCGACGTGATCCCGACGATGAACTGCTGGCGCCTGCTTTCGAGGGGGACACGATGAAGATCGTGTCCCCGCGCTCTGCGCGTGTCGGCCTGCGATAGGGCCCAGAAAAAGGGAGCAGAAAGAGGGACCAGAAAAAAAGGGGACACATTCACTTTTTTCCGCGAGCGGAAAGAAAGTAATGTGTCCCCTTTTTTTCTGGTCCCTTTTTTTGGTCCCTGGTTCCTTTTTCTGCTCCCTCTTTTTCCGCGCCTTCTGCCTCTTTCCTTCCGTTCAGATCACGGCGAGTTCAAGGCCTGGAATATCGGAAAAATCGCGCTGATTGCGGGTGAGCAACCGGTAGCCGTGCTGGATCGCTTGACTGGCAAGCCATATATCTTGCACGCGGCGGCGATGTGCTTTTCCTGAAAATTTGATTGCAGCCACCAGTCCGCCGAATATTTCTCCGGTGTCGCCGTCAATCGTCAACAAAGGCCTATTTCGTAAACGGCTCAAGGCGGCCATGCGTTTTTGGCGTATCGCGGCGTCCGTTGCGGCCTCGGCGCCGAATTTCAATTCCGCGATGGTCACCGGTGAGAGATAAACGGATGCGTCGCCGGTGATGGACGCGACGTCGCCGGGCGCAAGACGTCCTTGCTCCACATCGATCCAGATACAGGTGTCGATCAGGAAGCCCACGGATCGCGGATCTCCCGATCGACGGTTCCAGCCGCATCACGGCTGTCCTCGAGCCAGCTTGCACCCGCGTCCTCCGGCAGGGTTCTGTAGAGATCGGCCATCGCTTCAAGTGCTGTCTGGCGTCCGGGGCCGGGAACGATCCGGGCGATCGGACGATGATTTCGCTCTATCACATAGCCTTCGTGCGTGGCCATGATGTCATCGAGTATCTGACGCAGGTTTCTTGCAAGCTTTGTCGCGGTAATGCTTCGCATGAGCAGCCCGAATTACGTAAAATCCGATATTATCAGATGTGACGTAATTCAGCCAACGTGGGGACACGATTTATCAGAAAAAAGGGGACACATTCACTTTTTTCCGCGAGCGGAAAGAAAGTAATGTGTCCCCTTTTTTCTGTCCCTTTTTCCTGTATCAACGCTTTCCAGCAACACGCACACCCCTGGTTGGTCCTCATCCAGACGCAGGCGGAAACCCTGGCGTTGCGCCTGACGGGCGGCCTGATAGAGGCCGATGCCGAGTCCGCTGCGGGAGGCTACGGGCGCTTTGAACAGGTGGCGTGCGAGGCTCGCGGCGACCGGGCTGCCGTTGTCGTGGACCCGTAGTTGGATCCCGTTTGAATCGGCGTCAAGACGCACTCGAATGTCGATTCCGGGTTCCTCGATGCGTTTGAGGCGGGCGTTTTCCAGCAGATTGTCGGTGATGCTTTCAAACAGGTCGCGCGGGATATCGTGATCGCCGTCGAGGTGCGCGCTGAAAGATACGCCGCGTCCGGCGTTGCGCTGCTCGAGCGCGCGCCACCACTCGGCGAGCGAACAGTGTTCCGCCGGCCCGGTTTCCGGGGCGTTGAGCTTGGCCAGCGCGAGTTCGAGCCTTTCGGTGAGATGCGGTAGCTGGCGCCGGAACAAGGCGTGGAACTCCGCCTCGCGTCCCGTGGACTGCTCGAAGGCGCTTGACAACGTGTGCAGGGATTGCAGGAGATTCTTGATGTCATGGGTGACACGCGCACCGGTTTCGTAGATCGCCTGGAGGTGGGCGCGTTGCGAGAGTTCCCGTTCGCGAACCTTGGCGCCGTAAAAGTGCGCGATCAGGCGCAGCAGCAGTACGCCGTGAAGAAACAACGCCGGGCCGATCGGCCGCGCCGCGTAGACCTCGATGTAGGGTTCGGTGCCGGGGTGCCGAAAACTGTGATCACTGCGGTTTCCGAGCTGCTGATTGTTGCCGTCGATGCCCCACTTGAGGCCGATGACCCAGGGCAACTCGGCGAGTTGATGGGCCGCGGCATCGAGAAACTCTTCCGCGGAGCCGCGGGTCCGCGCCAGTGAAGTGAGACGTGCCAGCCAGTGCTCGAACGGTGTACCGACGTTCTGCACGTAGCGTTCCCAGAGCTGCCCGAGACCGCTGAATCCCGCAATCGGCAACCACAGCCAGCTTATGGCGAAGAGGAAGAGGGCGACCGCGAGTACGCTCTGGAACAGCGCCACCGAGTAGGCGACGCCCGACGAGTACATCAACAGCAGGCTGCCGAGGGCGACGATGGTCGACAGCAGCGACAGGGTGAGGCCGTAGAAGAAGTCGACCGTCGGGGTGCGTTGGCGGTGGGATTCATACGGCGCCAGTAACGCAAGACCCGCGGGCACCACGAACAGCCCGTAGCGGAACAATTCCAGTACCGGCGCCGATACCGAACGGACCGCGAACATCCGGGGTACCGCGCCGACCAGTAACTCCGAGATCAGCATCACCAGGGTGAGCAGGTAGACCAGGCGCTGGCGTTTGCTCGAGGTGACGCGCCCGCCCACCAAGCCGATGAGTAGTACCAGCCAAAAGGCCATCAGCGACCAGTCCACCCATACCACCAGGCTCAATGTCGCGACCACGAAGGCGGTGGCGCCACGCCAGTCGAGGCGACGCTCTCGGTGCCACAACGGTTGCCATAACAGCACCAGACCGAGGTGGGCGAGGAGCAGCGAGCGCGACAACGGGCCGCCGAACTCCCACCACAATGCGTAGTGGAGCACTCCGAGCATGGCTGCCAGCAGGCGCGGCTCGTTGCGTGACGAGAGCAAGGTATCAAATGGAGGCATCGAGGCGTCGGTGACCTCTGAATCGCGTTATCATTCGTCCTGATACCTGTCGGCTTGCGCAAGTTCGCAATGCGGGAAAGGGGGGTTCGTGCCGGATTGGTGCCGCATCGAAAAGGATAGCCGTCGCTATTCGACGAACAGCACCGAATACTTGATCGAACTCCATATTTCCGCCTCGGATCCTCATCGAGGTCGACCGAGTGATTAAGTCTACCAACAACGGATCCCGACTCGCATGGACCAGCACAATCGCTTACCCGCAACGACCCGTGACGCCGTGCTGTGCATTGCGCGTTATACGCTGCTCGAAGCGCTGCGCAACCGATTGTTGTGGCTGGTCGCGGTATTGGTGTTGGTCGCGCTTACCTTGGCGCAGTTGGTCGGCGCGATTGCGATCACCGAGACGCACGCCTATCAGGCGGGCCTGCTCGCCGCCTTTCTGCGGGTCGGCGCGGTGTTCACCTTGAGCCTGTTCGTGGTTACCAGCATGCTGCGGGAATATCACGACAAGGGAATAGAGCTGGTGCTGTCGATGCCCATCGCGCGGGCCGACTACCTGCTGGGCAAGCTGTTGGGGTTCGCCGCGCTTGCTTTCATCATCGCGGCGGCGTGCGGCGTCGGGCTCGTGGCCGATGCCGCTCCTTCACAGGCGCTACTGTGGACGACTTCGTTGTTCAGTGAACTGCTGATCATCGTCGCGCTGAGCTTGTTGTTTGTTATCACCTTCAATCAGGTGACCTGGGCCTTGAGCGCGGTTGCGGGATTCTACCTGCTGGCGCGGGGCATGGCCGCCATGCAATTGATGGGGCATGGTCCGCTCGCGGACCAAACGGCCCTGTCGCAGCGAGTGATCAATGCGCTGATCGACGGGCTCGCGTTCGTGCTCCCGCGGCTTGATCTGTTTACCCGATCCGAGTGGGTCATCCACACCAACGGGCAGGTTGCGGACCTTGCGCCGATCGTGGCACAGAGCCTCATCTATGTCGCCTTGCTCGGCGGCGCGGCGCTATTCGATCTCTATCGCAAGAACCTGTAGTCGGGTAGGTTCAGGGGTTCAGGAGTTCAGGAGTTCAGGATTCGCCGGCGGCGAGCGCCGGTCGACGCGAGAACGGGGAGGCGACGATGACGGTCAAGCGGCATGAAATCGCGGTGATACCGGGCGATGGTATCGGTGCCGAAGTGGTACCCGAGGGCCAACGAGTGCTGGAAGCGGTGGGGCGGCGGTTCGGGATCGACTTTCGGTGGACCGAGTTCGACTGGAGTTGCGCGCGCTACGCCCGTACGGGACGGATGATGCCCGAGGACGGCATCGCCCAGCTCGCCCGCAGCGAGGCGATCTTCCTCGGCGCCGTCGGTTCGCCAGAAGTGCCCGATCCGGTGTCGTTGTGGGGGCTTCTGATACCGATTCGGCGGGCCTTCGATCAGTACGTTAACCTGCGCCCGGTACGCCTGTTGCGCGGCATACGTTCACCGCTGCGTGATCGCGGGCGTCAAGACATCGACTTCGTGGTGGTACGGGAAAACTGCGAAGGTGAATATTCCGAGATCGGCGGGCGACTCTACGCCGGTAGCGAGGCCGAGATGGTGGTCCAGGAAAGCGTGTTCACCCGTCGCGGCGTAGACCGGGTGCTGCGCTACGCCTTCGCGCTGGCACGTGAGCGCGACGCGCGGCACCTTACTTCGGCGACCAAGTCCAACGGCATCATTCACACCATGCCTTACTGGGACGAACGTTGCGCGTTGCTGGCCAATGACTATCCCGAGGTGCGGGTCGATAAATTTCATATCGATATCTTGTGCGCGCACTTCGTCGCGCACCCCGATTGGTTCGACGTGGTGGTCGGCAGCAATCTGCTCGGTGACATCTTGTCGGATCTGGGTCCCGCCGTGGCCGGCACCATCGGCATCGCGCCGTCGGCGAATCTCAACCCGGAACGCGAGCATCCCTCCATGTTCGAGCCGGTGCACGGTTCGGCGCCGGATATCGCGGGTCGCGGCATTGCCAATCCGATCGGACAGATCTGGTCGGGCGCGTTGATGCTCGATCACCTGGGATATCCGCAAGCCGCGCGGGCGGTCGAGTCCGCGATCGAGACGGTGCTGGAGGATCAGGCGTTGCGGACCCCGGATATGGGTGGCCGTGCGAATACCCGTGATCTGGGTCAGGCGATCGCGGCCGCGGTTAGCGACTGAACGCGGCTACAAATAAAACCTGGCCGACCAGGCGAGCAGCAACACGCCGAGCAGCATCACCGCGGCGAGCAGCAGATCGGTGGCCGCGAAACCGGGTCGTGCGGGTGTCGCATCCGCCCTGCTGACCGCCGTGGACTGGCTTTTTTTCGCTGACCGTGGCGGGCGGCTTTTGGTGGCTGGCGTTTCGTCGATTTCCAGGGGGTCGTCGCCGAAGCGGTTCGGGCCATCGGTGCCTCTCAGAAAGCCGTTCTCGATCAGCAACCAAATGCTGCCGACCACCGGAACCAGCACGATCAGCACCCACCAGCCCTTCTTGTCGCGGTCATGGAAACGTTTGATCGTCACCGCCAGCGCCACCCACACGGCTACGACCGCGACCGGCAGGTTGAGCATCGCGATCATGGGATTCTGAGTGGCGCCGGCCGCGAGCGTGATCGCGACCATGATGACGGTGATTGAGACCGAGAACAGCAGTACATAGTTGATCCAGTACTGCTTGCGGCCGACCCGGCCGTTGAAGGAGAAATAGAGAGTTCTCATGTTCACGATCGCTTGTCTCCCTGTTGGGTCGACGCCTATGGATTCTCTCTATCCGGTTATCGGGTATCGGCGCCGATTCTTGAGAGGAAAGCATAGCCTAATCTTTGCCGTTAGGGCTGGGGCCGAGAAAAATTGCCATTCCCAGTGGCGAGACGTCCGACCGGCAAGGCGCGAGCCGGGCGAACAGCCGTGCTATTCAGCCGACGAGCAGCGCTGCCGGGCGGGATGGATCAGCACCCGGAACGGTGAATAATTTTGTGGCGGTCGCTTAGTCGAAAAACGGCCAATCCGACCGACTTCGCCGTTCCGCGGTAGAGCATTCCGGTATCGGGCAGATGCCTCCTAGGGTAGTGGCCCGAGCCTTGGCTCTCTTTGAGGCGGCGTGTTTCAGGCGCACGCCCGATGCGCCGCAGCGCCGGCATCGACCGCGCGGCGTCTGCTGTGTCTCGCTACCCGTCCAAGGCCGACAGTTTCCTAGGCTCGCATCCGATGGCGGCCGGCGGCGCGCAGGGCGCCGATGCCGAAGATCAGCAGGGCTAGGCTCGACGGTTCGGGCACCAGGGTGGTGCTGGTGGAGAAACTCTGGCTGGCGCCGCCGGCCAATTGCATCTGATATTCGAACGCGTTTCTGGCGTCGCCGGGTCCGATCGGACCGCCGCGGTTCTGGAGATGGTCATGGAACGCCGAACCAATGATCAATGTTTCGCCGGATCCGAGCACCGTGTCATAGTAGTCCGGCGTCGTCAGCGACCGGACGGTTGCAGTGACGCTATCCTGATGCTGGATAAAGGTGTTGGTAGTCCCGTCGTAGCGAGAGACATCGTTGTTATCAATACCATTCAGGTCGAAGTCGGTGTAGAGGAACAGGGACAAATCGACCGCGGTGGTCGAGGTATTGCGTACAAAACCGTCTGGCCGAGGCCGGCGCTGGCGCCGCTGTTATACAGACTCAGGACTTGATCAATCTGCAATCCGGAGCCCTGGAAAGTCAAGCTGATCGTGTTGGCCACGTCATCGGCTTGGGCCCGGGTCAGGAAGATGTTGAACCCAGCCAGATCAAACGGCTGTGACGTAGTGGGGACCCCGGAGCTATCGCGGAACAGGATCTCGAATTCCTGCTCGAAGAGGTGGTTTACGCCGCCGAAGGTGAATCTGCTTAGCTCGGGATCCTGGCTGCTACTCGTGCTGGTGTCAGCTTGGTATTGAATCTCGGTGCCGGGCGCCGAAACCATGCAAATGTGGTTCAAGCAATCGATCGGCGCCGCCGCCGCGCCGGGGGCCGTGGCCAGGGCCATCGCCGGGATCGCCAGAATTTCGCAGAGTCTTTTATACATTTCAGATCTCCCTAGTTTCGTTTTGTCGAGTCGTGGAACCACAGGCAGCCGCGATGGTCAGGATCGGTTCATCTGCCTTGGCCGATCAGTAGCAAATATCGTGCCGCAATGGAAAAACAATGGCTTAGAGAGATTCTGATGGCCAAAGTGTAAAAAATCTTGACAAAAATTCGTGACTATTCACGCCACGATCACGGGCTGATGATGAGTTGGCCGAAAAAAAAATCGTTATTATTCATAAAGATAACGTCATATCACTGGTGGAATATACAGTGTAAAATTCTTCGACAGGTGAATTCGGCTGTGCATCAGCTCCTTCGACCAGGCTGATAAAGCCAGAAAAAATAAGAGGATAGGGAGATCTCCCCGGTTGAAAAGGTTGTTGCTCGCCTGGTCGGCCAGGTTTTATTTGTAGCCGCGTTCAGTCGCGAACCGCGGCCGCGGTGGTCTTTCAGCGTGTTTTCGAGGGCGGGGAAGCCATGAATAAACACCTTTCGCTCTGGCCGTTGGTGAAGCGGCGATTCAGTGCGGCGGCGTGCTTTGTTTGAGGAGCAAGCGGTGAACGCGGGTGTCCGGGGTCAGTTCGGGATGAAAGGTGGCGGCCAGTGCGTGGCCCTGGCGCACCAAGACCGGGTGGCCATCCACCCGCGCCAGGATCTCGACCGCGGGGCCCGGATCGCGCAGCCGCGGTGCGCGAATGAACACACAGCGCAGCCCCGCCAGCTCTTCCGGAGCGCCGTCGTCCACGGTGGTCGCGAACGAGTCGACCTGGGTGCCGTACGCATTGCGCTCGGCGGTGACATCTATGGCGTCGAGCACCCGGACCGGGTGGTTCACCACCCGGTGCGCGAGCAGGATGGCACCGGCGCAGGTGCCGAGAACCGGTAGGCCGGCGGCGATACGACGTTGCAATGGAGCGTAGAGTTCGAGCCGTGCGAGACCCTTGGCAATCGTAGTGCTCTCGCCACCCGGGATCACCAGCGCGTCGATGGCGTCGAGATCGTGTTCTCGCAGAACCCGGATTACGCGCGCGCCGAGAGTTTCCAGCGCGCGTGCGTGAGCCGCGAAATCCCCCTGAATGGCGAGCACGCCGACCGGCCGTTGCATGTCCGTGTTTCCGGCGCGGTGCTTACCAGCCGCGGGTCGCCAGGCGCTCGCTCTCGTCGAGGGTCGAGAGTTCGATGCCGGGCATCGCCTCGCCAAGCCCGCGTGAGGCGTTGAGCACTTCGGCCGGATCCTGCCAATGGGTGGTGGCGTGGACCACCGCCCGGGCACGCGCGGCGGGGTCTTCGCTCTTGAAAATTCCGGATCCCACGAATATCGATTCGGCGCCCAGCGCCATGCACAGGGCCGCGTCCGCCGGTGTCGCGATGCCGCCGGCGGCGAAGTTCGGTACCGGCAGTTTGCCGTGCGCGTGGACGTAGCGCACCAGTTCGACCGGTGCACCGAGTTCCTTGGCGCGCGCCGGCAACTCTTCCTCCGCGAGTACGGTCAGCGCACGGATGTCACCCATGACCTGGCGCATGTGGCGCACCGATTCGACGATGTTGCCGCTTCCGGCCTCGCCCTTGGTGCGCATCATGGCCGCGCCCTCGCCGATTCTGCGCAACGCCTCGCCGAGGTTGCGCGCGCCGCATACGAACGGCGATCGGAATCCGCGCTTGTCGACGTGATAGGCCTCGTCGGCCGGGGTCAGGACCTCGCTCTCGTCAATGAAGTCAACGCCGAGCGCCTCGAGCACCCGGGCCTCCATGAAATGCCCGATGCGCACCTTGGCCATGACCGGGATCGACACGGTCTTCTGGATCCCTTCGATGATCGCGATCGAGCACATCCGCGCGATGCCGCCTTCCTTGCGGATGTCGGCCGGGACACGCTCCAACGCCATCACCGCCGCCGCGCCCGCGTCTTCCGCGATCTTGGCCTGTTCGGGATTGATGACGTCCATGATGACGCCGCCCTTGAGCATTTCGGCGAGCCCGACCTTGATCTCGAAACTGCGCGCGTCGGTATTTCCCGATTCGTCGTCGTTGCTGCCGTTTTCGGGAGTGCTGTCGTTCATCTTCAAGTCCTCGTGGTAGAGAGTGGTTGATCGGATCGATAGGACGATCAGACCTGGATGGTGTCGGATCGCGGCGTCGCCCGGTTGCCTCGCGTCAGGTGGCGGCGGGTGACGGTCGCCAGGGCCTTCACGCCACGCCGAATGGATACTGGATCGGCGAGCGCGGTAGTCAGGCGCAGTGCGGGTGACGGTCGCCCGTCGAAATGGAACTGATACCCGGGCGCGAAGGCGACCCCGGCCTGCTGCGCCTCGCCCAGCAACGCCCGGCTGTCGAGGCCGCCGGGGAGTTCGACCCAAACCTGGTAGCCGCCGTCGGGCTCCGTCCAGCGGGTTCCGGGCGGAATCTCGTCACGCAATCCATCGAGCAGCGCGATCGCGCGCGCGCGCAACGCACGGCGCACGGCCTTCAGGTGACGGGCGTACCCTCCGGAGTCGACGAAATGCGCGACCGCCGCCTGCAGCACCAGCGTGCCGCTGAGGTCGGTGGCCTGCTTGAGCGCGAGCAAGCCTCTTACGGCGCGGCCCTGTGCGGTGATCGCGCCGACCCGCACGCCGGGAAAAAGCGATTTCGAGAAAGAGAAAAGATGGACCACCAGGGCGGCGCGATCGAGCGCCGCGAGCGGCGCGACGGGCTGGCCGCGAAAGCGCAGGTCAAGTTCGAAACCGTCCTCGATGATCGGTTTTCCATGGCGCGTGGCCAGATCGAGCAAGGCTTGACGGTGCGCGAGCGAGGTGGTGGTGCCGAGCGGGTTGTGGAAGCTCGGCATCGTGTAAAAGAGTTTCACCTCGGCGCGTGCCAGGAGCCGATCCAAGACCTCGAGGTCGGGTCCATCGTTGGTCATCGGCACCGCCACCGGGTGCAGGCCAAGGGCGGTGATCGCGTTGAGCACGTTGTGGTAGGTGGGGTCTTCCACCGCCACCGTATCGCCCGGCTCGGTATAAAGACGCAGCGCGAGCGAAACCCCCTGGCTCGCGCCCTGGCACAACACCAGCGAATCGGGAGTGGCTTCGATCCCATGTCCAGCGAGGTGTCTGGAAAGGGCGGCGCGCAATGGGTCACTACCCTGGTGGCCGCCGTAGATCAGCAAATCGGTACCGCTCTCGGTGAGGGCATGATTGAGCGAGCGCCGAAAGGCGCGCAGCGGATAGAGCGATGGATCAGGGGTCAGCGAATGGAGGGGCGCAGCCTCGCCAGGCACCACATAGTTGGGTCGCATGGCCTCGAAATCAAGCAAACGCTCGACACTCGAGGCGAGCCGCGGGCGGGGTGCGTCGGCGACGCGGCTATCTACAGTGGCGCGCACGAAGGTTCCACGCCCGACCGTCGATTCCAATATGCCGGAACGCGCCAGGGTTTCGTAGGCAAGCGCCACCGTGTCACGATTCACGCCCAACTGCGCAGCCAGCGCGCGTATCGGCGGCAAACGCTCGCCCCTGGTTAACCGCCCACTGTCAATGTTGGTCCGAATCTGCTCCGCGATCTGCGCGTACACGGGACCGCTGGGATTGCGGTTGCCGGTCGTCTGGCTCGGGGCGAGAGAAATTTGCATAAACAGAAGGATAAATCCCGGTCAAAGGCGGGTCAATCCGACAATTATTCTCGAAAACGACGGAAAACTAAATATGCATAGGGGACAATGAGAAAGTCTTGATGATTAAGCGACGACCCTCCGCGGATTTGGAAAACGACGTGCACACGCAAACCCGGCATCACGCTATCCCGCCAAGACCACGATTCAACCGGCGGCCAATTTTGTTCGTGAACGGTTACGAACTCAGCCGCCCAGAAACAGGCGGCCGACTTCCGGGTTGTCGAGCAACTCGTCACCCGGGGCCGCCATCGCGAGTTGGCCGGACACCAACACATAGCCGATGTCGGCGAATTCCAGCCCTTTTTTTGCGTTCTGTTCGACCATGATGATGGTCTTGCCCGCGTTGCGCTGGAGATCGTCGAGGATCTCGAAAACCATGTCGATGAAACGCGGCTCGAGGCCGATCGAGGGTTCGTCCACCAGCAGCACCACGGGTTCCATGACCAGTGCCCGTGATATCTCCAGTAGCCGCCGCTCCCCCCCCGACAGCACCCGCGCCGCTCGCGTACGGCGCTCCGCGAGTCGCGGATAGCGCTCGAAGATTGTTTCGACCGCGGCGCGGGCGGCGTCCGGCCGTTCCATCAGGAACCCGCCCATCCAGAGGTTTTCTTTCACCGTCATGTCCGGGAATACCGAACTGTCTTGGAGGATGTAGGCGATCCCCGCCCGTTTCAGCTTGTCGTTCGGGCTGAGGCGGGTCACGTCCGTACCGGAGACGGTGATCCGGCCGCCACGAATGTTGGTAAAGCCGTAGATGGAATGCAATACGGTGGATTTACCGGCGCCGTTGGGGCCGATCAGGCACAGCGATTGACCGGTGCCGACCTTCAGGCTCAGCCCGTGGAGGATCTCCATGCGTCCGTAACCGGCGATCAGCGACTCGATGGACAGTAACGGATCGCCGTCGCATAACTCGTTGATTCGTTCCTCGGGCACCCCCGCGCCCACCATCGCGCCGGCCTCGCGCGCCACGTCATCGACCCCCAATACGGTGTCGACGTCACCGAATCCGTAACCGGAAACGCGCCGCTTGCCGTCTTCCCCGGCCATCAATTCGCTCCGAGATAGGCGTTGATCACCTGCTGATTATCACGGATCGAGTCCGGCGGACCCTCGGCCAGCATCTCGCCATGCGCCAGGCAATAGATGTGCTCCGCGAGGTTCATGATCACCCGCATGTTGTGTTCGATGACCAGCAAGGTGATGCTGAGATCACGGTTTGCCCGCTTGAGTCTATCGATGATGCCGTTGATGAGAGTCGGATTGATGCCCGCGGTCGGTTCGTCGAGGAGCAGCATGACCGGATCGTTCATCAGCGCCATGGCAAACTCCAGCAGCTTCTGCTGACCGAACGACAGGTCTCCGGCAAGCAGCCTCCGCTTGCTGTAGAGACCCACGAACTGGAGCAGGTTTTCAGCCTTGTCGGTCACCTCGGGCGGCACCCGTCCGAGCATCGACAGCCAGCCCTCGCGGGCGGCGGGCACGCTGATCTGCATATTCGCGACGCAGTTCATATTGGCGTAAACACGGGTCTGCTGGAAGGTCCGCAGCAGCCCGAGGCGGGCAATTTCGGGGACCCGCAGTCGCGAGATTTCGCGGCCCTGGAAGCTGATCGAGCCCGAATCGATCGGGTGATAACCGACGATCGAGCCGAACAGCGTGGTCTTCCCCGAACCGTTGGGGCCGATCAACCCCACGATGCTGCCGCGCGGCACGCGCAGACTCAGTTGATGGTTGGCGCGCACGCCACCGTAGTGCTTGGAGACCTCCCTGACCTGGAGCAACGCGCTCACGCGGATTCGCCTCGCGCGGGATCGTTCGCCGGGTCCGGCGCCGCACCGAAAAAACGCGGCCAGCGTTCGCGCAGCCAGCCGAGGATGCCTTGCGGGAAGAACACCACGATCAGAATGATCAGCAGCCCCAACGCCACGCGTTGCCAGCCCAGCAGATAGGTCCAGAACAATTCCTGGGTGATGTGGAATATGAACGCACCGATCACCGGTCCCCACAGGGTTCCTTTGCCACCGAGTATGGCCATCAACACCATCCACACGCCCAGGGTCCCGCCGGAAAAGGCAACGTCCAGGGGATCGATGAAGCCGATCAAGTTCCCGTAGGCGCCGCCCGTGAGGCCCAGAAAAACCGCCGATATGGACCACGCGACGGTCTTGTAGCGGGTGGTACGCAGGCCCATCGCCTCGGCTTTTTCTTCATCGTCGCGGATCGCGTTGATCGCGAGGCCGAAGCGCCCCGCGTACAGGTGGCGCAAGGTCGCGAAACACAACGCCGCCAGGATCAAGAAATAGTAGTAGTAGAAGATCCCGCGAGCACCGAGACCCTCCGGCAGCAGGGGCGTCACCAGGCCGGAGCCCGCACCGATGTAGTCCCAGCCGTTGGCGACCTCGCCCGCCCCCAGGGCGAGGCCGAGCGTGCAGATTGCGAAGTAATGGCCACGCAACCCCAAGATCGCGTAACCGATCACCACCGCGACGACCAGGCACACCAGCACCGCCGCGCCGAGGCCCAGTCCGAACCCGGTGAGGTACTGGCCGATGCTAAGCTGGGCGGCCGCGCCGCCGGCCACGTCGGTGTACTCTTCAACCCCGAAATAGAGGTTGCGCTCGACAACGGCGGTCGCGTACATGCCGAGCCCGAAGTAGACGATGTTGCCAAAAGAGTTGTAGCCCATCTGCCCACCCATGATGTCCCAGGTGAGCGACAGCAGCACCATGACCCAGAGTACCGCCATCTGGGTCTGAAAGGCGGGGGCCAGCAGCGGTGCGACCAGCGCCAGGATCACCAGCGCGACACGCAACGCGAGGCGTGACCAGCGGCCGCTCATTGCAGATATCTGCGCTGGCGGCTCAAACGCCAGTTCCGCCATAGCAGGATCGCGATCAGCAGGACGAAGACGAACGCGGCCTGAAATTGGCTGCCGAGAACAAACCCGGCGAAATTCTCCGCGGCCCCGAGGCCGAGCGCCGTCACCACCACGCCGGCGACGTTGCCGAGGCCCGCCACGATCACGATCATGAATGCCCGGACCGTGTAGATGAGCCCGATAAAGGGCTGAATTACCCAGGTCATCACCACCAACGCGCCGGCCGCACCGCACAGCGCGGCGTTGAGCGCAAAGGTCGTCGCGTATACCCGGTCGGTATCGACGCCGAGGATCCGCGCGGCGCGCGCATTTTGAGCGGTGGCACGGATCGCCTGGCCGAGTCGCGATCGTTTGAGAAACAGCACCAGTACCGCTCCCACCACGATCGCGATCCCGAAGGCGACGATCTTGATGTTGGCGATGGCGATGTCGCCACCGGCGAAGCCCGTGGTGCCAAGGCCCGCGTCGGCGTTCTGGATGTCGGCCCCGAATAGCTGGTTCATGAGTTGTTGGAGCAGTATCGAAACGCCGAAAGTTGCGAGCAGCGAGGTAAACAGGTCGCGCTCGACAATCCTGAAGATTACCAGCCGGTAGATCACCCAGCCCACCACGAACAGCGCGAGCGCGGAAAGCGGGACCCCGAACAGCGGGTTGATGCCGTGACCGGCGAGCAGGTAGGTCACATAGCCGCCCAGGATCACGAACTCGCCCTGGGCGATGTTGATGATATTCATCACCCCCCACACCAGCGCCATTCCGTAGGCGGCAAGCGCGAAGATCGCCCCGACCAACAATCCGTCGAGTAGCAGTTGGACCGAGAAGATCGGAGCCTGGATCAGGATCTGCAGATTATCCATTGGCTTTTTTCGTGTGCCGTCGCGGGCGCACTACGCGGGTCTATGACGGGTGGTCGCGGCAGCGACCGTTCCCGGCGCCGGAAGGGCGGTGGAAACGGTCGCTTGCCGATACGGGTATCGCGGTGAAACTCAGAATCGTGGTTTGGGGAACTCAAGCGTGCCGTCCGCCCACTTGGCGGGCGCCACCACGACGTACTTGCCCTTCTGGATCTGGCGCAACACCATCGGTTTGGCGATATTCTTGCCGCTCCGGTCGAATTTTATGTTGCCGTAAAACGACTGCATGTTGGTCGCCGCCAGCGCGTCTCGCACCTTGCCGGTATCGAAGCTGTTGGCACGCTGCAATGCGTCCGCCCATACCTCCACCGAGGCGCTCGATTCGGCCGCCTGATAGGGCGGCACATAGCCGTAAGCCGCTTTGAACGTTTTCGCGTAGTCCGCCGCGCTGCCGAACCATTTGTCCTTGTAGGAAAGGCTCGGGGCCCATTGTGCGGCGCACAGGTTGCCTTCGGCATTGTTGCCGAATTTACTCTGGTCGGTCACTTTGGCCGACTCGCAATGGGTCATGGCAACAATCGGCACGTTGACCTTCATCGCGGCCATTTGGCGGACCGCCAGGGCCGCGCCTTTGGAGTGACCCGAAGCGACCAATATGTCCGGTTTGAGTGCCTTGACCTTGGTCAGGGTTGTCGACATGTCGCTCAACTCACGCGGCAGTTTGTCGTCGATGACCACCTTCATGCCATAGCGTTTGGCGTCGCTGAGAACGCCGGCGCGGATGTCGAGCGAGAAGGGATCGTTTTCCACCACCACCGCCACCTTGAGCGAAGACGGCGAGCGTCCCGCCTTGTTCGCCTGTTCCGCGGCCAGGGTAATCGCCGATTGGAGATACTGTTCCGAGGTCGAGAGCACCGCGAACAAGTACTTGTAGCCCTTGTTGAAAAGGGCACGGGAGGCGCCGTTACCTTCGACCATCGGAATCTTGTACTTCTCGGTAACCGGAGCGATGGCCTTGGTGAGTCCGGAGCTATAGGGCCCGAGCAGGAAGGTCACGCCGTCTTGCTGGATCAGGCGTTCGGCAAGCTGCGCACCGCGGGCGGGCGTCGATTCGTCGTCGTAGTATTTGACCTTGAGTTTGTAGGATTTGCCGCCAACCTTCACGCCACCCTTGGCGTTGATGGTCTTGACCGCGAGTTCGTAACCCTTCTGGGTGTGATTTCCGGCGGTGGTGTATTTTCCGGTTAGCGAAACCGCCGCGCCCAGAAAAATCGTGTCGCCTTCGACCTTGGCGAGCGCCGCGGGACTGGCCAGGCTGGTTGCGATTGCGCCGGCAATCAGCGCGCCGGCAACTCCATGTGTGAGTGTCATCTGTCTATCTCCCTTGGTTTCAAGGCGGTGTCGGCAATCGGTGTCGTGGACCGCATCGTTCGATCCCGGCGTTGCCTTGGGTGTCAGCCGCCTTGGTGACGCCATCGTACCCGCTCACTCGCCGGCTGAAAAGCGCAATCCGGGGAAAGCGCCCGGCAGAGGCGACTCAAGGCTTGGTCGGGTCCGCGTTGGCGCGACGCGACGCTTTGCCCGGCGGTCGCTGCTGGGTTCGGTCGTCATCCCGGTCGGCGGAATCCGTGGCCTTCGGTGGCGTCGCGAACATCGTCGCGGAGACCATCGTTCGGTCGGTTTCGAACATGTCGAGCATCAGGAATTCAAACTCATGTTTGTGGAAGCGGATCCGGTCCCCGTGCTTGAGGCGCACACCGCCCTCGATGCGCTTGCTATTGACGAAGGTGCCGTTGATGCTGCTCTGATCGGCCACCCAGTAAGCATGATCCTTGTATTCGATGATCGAGTGGCGGCGACCCACGGTGGGTTCATCGATGACGATGTAATCGCAGTGCTCCGCGTCGGCTCCCTTGATTCGCCCGATCACGGTGACCTTGTCGGTCAATTCATAGCTGGGTTGATCGGTGACGCCGCACAGGTCGTTGAGAAACGCCTTCGGTGTGCCCGGCGCATCGGGCTTGCGCGCCGCATACTTGCGGCGCAGGAAATAGGCGGCAAAGCCGATCGCCACCACCGCGAACAACGCCGCCAGCGCCGACAGCAGCGTGTACCCCGACTCATCCAGGGCGCCGCGTGCGCCACCGGTGTCCGGTGGCGGGCCGGGGGCCGCGGTTTCCGGGGAGACGGAAGCCGGTATTCGGGTCGCATCCTCGGGCGTGGTGCTTGCGGGCGTTTCGGGTTGCGGAGGGTTTGCCTCTTCGGTGGCGGGGGGCGGTGCTTCGCCAAGTTGCGCGTCGGGGATGGCGGTACTCGGGATTGGCTCGTCCGGCTCGGCCGAAAGTGCCGGCAAACCGCCGGCCGGTTCCGTAAGCGGCGCTTCCGCGGTCGCCGTCGAGTCGGGTATTCGCATCTCGTCAACCGGTTGCGCGGCTGGCGGGGCGACTCCCGGCGGTGCTTTCGGTGGTACTTTCGGTGATACTTCCGGTGGTTCTTCCGGCGGTTCTTCAATAGGCGTCGCCGGAGGCAGCCCGGTGTTTGCTTCCGCGCTCGGTGCGGCTTGCTCCGTGGCGTCCGGGACAGGCGCGGCGGGTACCGGGTTCGATGCGTCGAACAGTGCGGTGATCTTACTGAATACGGCGTCCAGTTCGCGCGCCGTGAACGCCCGGTAATAGGCTCCCCGTGTACGCTGCGCGAGCGACTGGATCAGCTCGAAGTCGGCGTTCTCGGTAAACGCGATGCCGAAAATTCGCACCCCCGCCTCGGCGGCGGCGGGAGCGAGTTCCTCTCGCATCCAGCGGATCTTGTCGGCGTCGCGCGCCTTGTTACCGGTGTCGACGATGCCGTCGGTCATGAACAGGATCGATCTTTCCACCCCCGTTCGGCCATTGACCTTGAGTTCGTATATGGCGCGCTCGAGCGCCGCGGGACTGTCGGTCAGGAGACCCTTGAAGTTGATTGCGTCGAGGCTGTGCAGGAATCGGGGCCGAGTTTCTTCGTTGAGCGGGGTGAGCGGCATGGCAAGGCGCACCCCCTGATCGAATATCAGCACCGCGACGTCGGTGTCGCCGCCCAGCGTCTTGAGGAAGGTTCGCACCGCAACCTTGGTCAGGTGCTTGGGGTCGTTCTTTTGCATGCTCCCGGAATTGTCGAGCACCAGAACGATGTCCTTGGGAATCGTAGCGCCCGCGAACCGCGGCGCGAGCGCCAGCAGCAGTACCAGCAGTTGCGCGAGACGGGGCACCAGTTTCGCATCCATAAGATCGCTTCTTCAGGCTCGGCTCCCCGGGCCGGGCTCGATCCTTCGGGCCGGGGCCTCCCGGTTTTCAGTAGAGGCTCTTGCAAATTTGCAAGAGCCGAGCGGTTCAGGGATGAACCGCCATTTTCGACGGCTGTAATCCGTTGAAAATGAAGAAACCGGGAAATCGCATTTTCCGGTTTCGTCTTGTAAAACTGCCATAGACGGCAGTTTTGCAAGTACCTCAGTATAAACAGATAATCTTTGCGGCGCTTTGCTGATGGCGCGGCGGGCGTGCGATCGTTCCTGTCACTCGGCATCGACGGGGGTGGTGGGACTCGCCACGCTGTGATCCGTGGTGATATTTCAGTGGCCCCCGACTCCTATGAGCCTCTTGCAAAACTCATGAGCGGCAGCCTCGTTTCGGCCCCTTTCCGCGCTGGAATTCGCTCCATGGAACAACCCTGCCGCTCATCCCCGCTCGGAAACGGACTCGAACCCGGATCGCGACTCGTCCACTCAGCGTATTGCAGGAGGCTCCTACGAACGTACGATACGGCGATAAAGATCCATCAGCATTCCGGCGGTAGCGCCCCAGATATAGTGTTCGCCATATTCGATCACGTAATAGCGGCGCCGTTCACCGTTTCGTTGCGCGCCGTGGATTTGATGGTTACCGGGGTCGAGCAGGAAATCCAGCGGTACCTCGAACGCCTCCGCGACCTCGAAAGTGTCGAGCGTGAGTTGAAAACCGGGGCGTACGAACGCGACGACCGGCGTGATCAGGTAGCGGGTGACCGTTTCGTAGTCGTCGAGGAAACCGACCACCTCGATCGATTCCGCGGTCAGGCCCACTTCCTCCTCGGTCTCGCGCAGCGCTGCCGCGACCGGCCCTCGATCCCGGGATTCGATCCGGCCGCCCGGAAAGCTGATCTGTCCCGGATGATCGTGCAGATGCCCGGTGCGTTGGGTCAGGAGGACGGTGGGGCCTTGGCGATGCTCGACGATCGGCACCAATACCGCCGCCGGTACCAACGGGCGCGGGCGTCGCTCGCGCCCGTCGAGATCATAGTCGCTGAGCGCCGCCGATTGCGGTGCGCGCGCCACAGCGCTTGCCAGGGGTCTGACCGCCTCGGTGATTCGGATGCGCATGGTTTCTGTTCGGTTTGCTCGGGCGTTCAACGGGGCTAATCTTAGCGCAGTCGTACCGATTCGGGTTGCCATCTGCCGGGTGAGGGGTTCACGGTGGGCGGATTCGCGCTGTGAAAGCGGGCATCGCTGCAAATGGTGGTTTGCGATGGCGGGTGGACCCAGTATTTTGTCAGCCGGGCATCGACCCGGTCACAGACGAACCAACCACGAAGCGCCAGTATTTCCAAATTGATCATCTCTGCCGCTTTACCCGCGTTAATCCGTGAAATCGAAGCGCGGCGATCGGGCGCGACCGTGGGCATGCGTCGGGCACCGCGACGTGCTAGTTTTTGCACACAACTGTGCAAAGAGGGCGCAATCCACTGATGGATGCATCGGAACGTATCGAGGTTGACAGCGTTGGCGCCGGGCTTTATCGGCGCGTCGCGGCGAGCGTTGGCGGGGTTATCCGTGGCCAGCAGGCGGCCATCCGCAAGCTGCTTGCGGTATTCGCCGCCGGTGGTCATGTGCTGCTGGAGGACGTGCCGGGTACCGGCAAAACCACGCTTGCCAAGGCGCTGGCGCGATCGGTGGACGCCAAGTTTCGGCGCATCCAGTTTACCCCGGACTTATTGCCCGCCGATCTGCTCGGGGTATCGGTTTACAACCAGCGCGACCAGCTCTTCGAGTTTCATGCCGGGCCGGTATTCACCGATTTTCTGCTCGCCGACGAGATCAACCGCGCCTCGCCTCGCACCCAATCCGCTTTGCTCGAGGCGATGGCCGAGGGACAAGTCAGTAGCGACGGCGTACGGCGCGTGCTCGATCCGCTTTTCTTCGTGATTGCGACCCAGAATCCGATCGAACTCCAGGGGACCTATCCGTTGCCCGAAGCGCAGATGGACCGCTTCGCGATGCGTTTCAGCCTCGGCTACGTGAGCGCCGAGGATGAAGTCGCGATTCTTTCCGATCAACTCGTCGCTCATCCGCTCGAGGCGGTCACGCCCTGCCTCGATCGGCGGCAACTCCATACCCTGCGCGAAGCGCTCGGCGGGGTGCGCGTCAGCACCGAGATCAAACGCTATATCGTCGATTTGATTGGCGCCACGCGTAACGCCGAAGGGGTGCGCATCGGCGCCAGCCCGCGCGCTTCGCTGGCCTATATGAAATGCGCCCAGGCACTGGCGCTGTTCGACGGTCTGGATTTCGTCACCCCCGAACAGATCCAGGAGATTGCGGTCGCGGTAATCGCCCACCGCTTGGTGATGGATCCGCAGGCGCGATTCAGCGGTCACGGTCCGGAGCAGGTCGTGGCCGACGTTCTCGATACGGTGCCGGCGCCGAGTTAGCGACGGAAGCGACGCCGTGCGCAGATTACTTCTGCTGGGCTTTCACGGTGCGTTTCGTCTCGATGGCTGGATGCGGCGACGTTTCACGCCGTCGGGCCGGTGGGTATTGGGCACCGGTTTCGGCGCCTTGGTCTGGGGCATCAACACCCATGCGACCCTCTCGTATCAACTGCTGACGCTGGCCGTGGCCTTGGTGGGGCTCGCCGTCCTGGCGGCGCCGAGCTTTCGGGCGCGTTTCACCGCGCGGCGGCATTTGCCGCGTTACGCCACCGCCGGCGCGCCGGCCCGGTATACGGTCGAGTTGCGTAGCCACTCGCGCCGAGCGCAACGCGGTTTGCGGTTGATGGACGTGCTGTGCGCCACACCGCCGCCGACGGCGGAATTGCAACGTCGACCGGCGGGGCGGGCCGAAGGCCACAACTGGTTTGATCGACGGGTCGGCTACCCGCGCTGGGTGCAGGCAATGCGCCATCGACTCGGCGGGCGGCTGGATCCCGCACCGGTACCTGAACTCGGCCCGCAAGGGGTCGCCAGGGTGCGCATCGAGCTATTGCCGGAGCGGCGCGGATTTATCCAATTCGGAAGGTTGCGGGTATTGCGCTCCGATCCCCTGGGGTTATTCAACGCCGAGACGCGCTGCGGAGAGGGCGAACGCCTGTTGGTGCTGCCGCGTCGCTACCCGGTGAACTGGCGGGCGTGGTCCGGAGGGGCACGCGCCCGGCTCGGCGGATCCAGCGAATCGGCGTCGGTTGGTGGTTCCCAGGAGTACGCGGCGTCACGCGAATACCGCCCCGGGGATCCGTTGCGTCTGATTCATTGGCGAAGCTGGGCGCGCCTCGGAGTTCCGGTGGTCAAGGAGTTTCACGATGAGTGTTTCGTCCGCCATGCCCTGGTGCTCGACACGGCATTGCCGGGCGACGCCGGCAGCGTGCGTTTCGAGGAGGCGGTCAGCGTCGCGGCATCCTTTGCCGCCAGCGCACCGAGCGAGGAGGGGGTCGTTGAATTGCTGTTCGTCGGTGCCGACACATATTGCGTGGATGCGGGTCCGGGGATCGGATCCAACGCGGTGATGCTCGAGGCGCTGGCATGCGCGCGGCCGGCCGCGGCGCAACGCTTCGCGCTGTTGGCAAGCACGGTGCTCGCCCACGCCGTCGATTTGAACGCGTGCGTTTTAGTGTTGCTTGCCTGGGATGCGCCGCGCCGCGCCCTGGTCT
>Ga0114931_10000357_pt1 | contig 54170 bp, 52 predicted proteins | sample 2SBtaG_FD_89579 | JGI IMG/M metagenome (GOLD analysis project Ga0114931, IMG submission 89579) | Deep subsurface microbial communities from Kolumbo volcano to uncover new lineages of life (NeLLi) - 2SBTROV14_V59a metaG | ecosystem: Environmental > Aquatic > Marine > Volcanic | place: Kolumbo... | reverse complement strand
TTGAAACATAATTGGCCTGAAATAGATTATAAAGTTTGATTATTTTTTAAATAGCATAATAATGCTTATTAGTAAATAGCATAATAATGCTTATTAGTAAATAGCATAATAATGCTTATTAGTAAAGATCATTATAAATTATTTCAAGATTATCAAAATAATTTACAATATGGTAATCTAATTCCACCATTACCAAAAGAGTTAGATAAACAGATGATTTTAAAATTATGTCCTATATTAGATTTTTTAAATAAAAATATTGATCATTTATTAAATTTTAATTTATTTATAAAAGTGTGTATACAAAAAAATAATATTGTATTAAAATGGTTTATTAAAAATATACTCAGAAAATTTGTAATGAATGTTTAAATAATATATCAATATGTCTGATTCATGAATGTCATAACCATGAATGTCAAAATTTGATATGCATTCTTTTAAGAAATAATATACAAGGTATACAATTAATATTAAAATCATATGAGTTATCATTAGATAGTTTAAATGACATATTTATATCCAGTTGTAAAGCAGGCAATTTATATGTTGCCAGATGATTAAAAAACAACTGGCCGGAAATAAATCATCGAGCTGAATCAGATTGGGCTTTTCGGTGTGCTTGTGAGTATGGCCATCTGTATGTTGCTCAATGGCTAAAAGAAAATTGGCCTGATATTGATCATAGAACTACATCGGAACATGCATTCAGATGGGCTTGTGCCAAGGGTTATTTGCAAGTTGCTCAATGGTTGAAGAGTAACTGGCCAGATATAGACCATCATGCTAACTTTGATTGGGCATTTAGATGGGCTTGTGCAAATGGTCATTTGTGTGTTGCTAAATGGTTAAAGAGTAACTGGCCAGAAATAGATCATCATGCTAATAATGATGATGCATTTACATTAGCTTGTGCTAAAGATCATTTACATGTTGCTCAATGGTTAAAAAGCAGTTGGCCAGATATAAATCATCGAGCTGAATCAGATTGGGCTTTTCGGTGTGCTTGTACTAATGGTCATTTACATATCGCGAAATGGTTGAAAAGTCAATATCCAGATATAAATCATCGAGCTAAATCAGATTGGGCTTTTCGGTATGCTTGTGCTAAAGGTCATCTACATATTGCTCAATGGTTAAAAAGTCAATATCCAGATATAGATCATCGGGCTGAATCACATTATGCATTTCGCCAGACATGTATAAATGGTTATTTGTATGTGGCTAAATGGTTGAAAAACACCTGGCCAGATATGGATTATAAAATTTGGATAATTAGTATATTTATATATGTTTGTGCATCTGGTCACTTGTGTATTACCAAATGGCTAAAAAGTGAATGGCCGTATATAAATAATGTATTAGACTCAGATTATGTATTTCAAATAACTTGTGCTAATGGGCATTTACATGTAGCTCAATGGTTAATAAAAGAATGGCCGAATATAGATTTAAAAGTTCATGCCGATTGTGTACTTCGTCAGGCTCATAAAAATGGTCATTTTCATATTATTCAATGGATGAAAAGAATTATTCATATATAAATTTTTTTAGATTAATGTATTGATTTTATTTTTAAGTTCATTAATTTGAGTTTGTAAGTCTTGAATTTGTTTATTTTGCTGCTGAACTGTAGCAACTAAAGGAGCTATTAATTCTGAATAAGCCATTGTATATGAGTCTGATTCAGAATCATATTGAACTAATGATTGATCTGTTATTCCTAAGATATTTAATTGTTCCATGGTTTGCTGTGCCGAAAATCCTGTATGTAATCGTTTATCTTTTTTTACCTCTTTCCAAGTAAAGCTTAATGGATTTAATCGCATAATTAAATCTGGTCCAATACCTAAATTAGTTAAATTCTTTTTTCTTTCATCTGATACTGTATTAAATGACACTGCATATACTCCACTAAATGGAAAGCTAGTATTACCAAGATCTGTTACTGATGAACTAGCTGGTACAATTTGATTTAATGTAAATGTTATAATATCAAAGAATCCAATACCTTGATCAGAAAAGATATGGATTATAGAATCTTTTGTGTCATCTGTAACATAGAATCCTCCTCTTAATGATCCTCCTCCTAATATAAGATTAGGATTAGTTAAAGTACCAGTAGTTTTAATTGATAAACTAGTTGAATCAAACAAATAACTTTCTACACCTCCTATTGCAAAACTTAATTCATTTGCTGCACCATTATATATTCCTGTATCTGTATCAGCTATGAAAGATAATGAAGGTACTGTTGCTGAACCTGCCGCTAATCTAGCTGTTTGCATCTCTGTAGTAGTCGATGATATTGAGGTTGTTCCTATATTTGAATAAAACCATGTTGTCGGGCCATTCAAGTCATTAAATTGAATACCATTTGTTCCACTAGTAGTATTAGTTTGTAAGATTAGACCGCGATTTCCACTTATGTTACTAATATAAAGATAATTTAATGAGTCAAAATACATTGTGGCTGCGGTAAATCCATCAGATCGTTTAAATCCATATTGTGCTCCACCACTAACATATTCGACCACAACTGAACCAGAACTAGTTATACTACATTTTTTTGCACCTCCTGTTGCAAATGCAATCTCATTAACAGCACTATTATACATACCGGTATCGGTATCGGCTTTAAATGACCATGATGGTAAAGAAGCAGAGCCTGGATCAGCACGACATCTGGTCAAGTCAACATCAGTAGATGCAATAGATGTTAAACCACTGTTAGAATAAAACCATTGCCCATTTAATGTATCATTAAATTGAATTCCACCAGCTCCAGTAGTATTATTAGTTTGTAAAACAATACCTTGTCCAACTTCACTATTAGCAATATATAGATAATTCGTAGTAGCAAAATACATTGAACCAGCAGTTAGTCCATCAGAACGTTTAAATCCAAGTTGAGTACTACCAGAATTATATTCTAATACAGTTTGACCTGAAGCATTGACTGTTAATCTTTGGGTTCCACCAGTTACCATGGCAAGCTCATCAGCAGCTGAATGATAAATCCCAGTATTTGTGTCCCCAACAAATGTTAAACTTGGCGCTGATGCTGATCCAGCCGTTAATTGTAAGGCTTGTGTAGCTGTATGATTACCCAAATTATCACTACCAATTGTATTCCAAGTACTATTTTCATAACTCCAGATTCCAACAGATGTAAAAGTAGCATCGGTACTAGAAACATAAATAATTGAACCTTCAGCAGGGGTTGTAATAGCTGAGGCTTCTGTGGCCGTCATCACTGGTGGTATAAATGCACCAACAGTTGAATTAATCTTCAATGCTTCTTTAGCATTACCAATAGTTAATGAAGTACCAGAATTTAAATTGAATACTATATTATCAAATACAGTTGATCCACTATCATCAACATTAGATAATTTATACACCAGTTTACTACCATTGGAACCACACGTCATAGATATGATTCGTTCATTTAAAACACCACCTCGATCTACCATAGTTAATGCTGTACTAACTTGAGCTGGTCCGGCTGTCGAATCGCCAGATATAGAAAGAAATTGTGGCGCAGTATCGGCATTTAAAATATTAAAAACATTAGATGTGCTAGCATATATTAAAGGTAAATTATTAGGTTGAAATCCAGAATAAATGACCTCTGGGGTTGTTGTTCCAACACCAACATCACCTGTTGCTGTATATCGAACTCGTTCTGATCCATTAGTTGTAAAAGCCAGCGTATCTGCTACTGGAGAAAATGTTCCAGTACTTGTACTAGTACTAAAAGCATATGCCGGCGATGTAGCATCACCTGCTGGATTAGCTAATAAAGGATATGTTATAGACCCAGTGTTCGTTAAATCAACTTCCCCAACTCCTTGAACATTCCACCAAAGTGAATTAGAATTTGCCTTTTTATAAAGAAATCCTTCAGTATTAATTGATGGATTAACAGTAGCTGCTTGATCTGAAAGCGATAATGGCTTGATTGCAGTTGATCTTGTAGACCCAATAGTAAATATATCAGATCCACCAGCAACCAATGACAATAACGAGGAAGATTTACGATATAATCCAAGAGAAGTTTCTGACGTAAAATTTAAACTTGGTGATGATGATGTGCCATTTCCAAGAAATATATTATTAAAAGTACTTACTGAATCAGAAGGTAATGGTAGTTCTTCTGACATTTATAATTTATAAATTCAATATATTAATAATAATATAATTATACTAAAGGATTTTAAAATTTAAATAAAGCATCACTTAAAGTATTCCTTTAATATACTGCATATGTCACAGGGTTTATCTAATATTATTATATGAATGTTTACTATATCGGATATTAAAATTCTGATTAATTTAATTAACAAAAAAAAATCCACAGTTAAAATTAACAAATGTGCAATATATACAATTGGTTCAAAAATTAAAAAATGTTTCATATTTAATAAAATATTCATTTTTTTATACATAAGTTAATCAGGAACTATTTCAACATCTTCTAGTTCAATAGATGGATGTTTTATTGAAAAACAAGAAATATGTGCATGATAAAGACGGCCATTTTGTTTATAGCTGCAGGTAGGTGATAATATTCCTATATGTAAATGTTATATACCTATTATATTTCTTATTCCAATATTTGCATGAACCATGAAGAGTGCCATTCTGATAATTGGCTTGATATTTCATTTTATTAGAAAATTTAAAAAATCTTGTATATGTACCATGTAATTGATCATTCTGATAATGACAAATATATAGTACAGATGATTTAGGTAATCTTTGAGTGCTTTGTGATGCGCTTTGATCTGTAAGGCTTTGTGATGCGCTTTGATCTACCACATTTTGAGAAATTGAATATATATTAATATATGATACAACATATCGCCCATATTTCTTTCCATTTTTACAATAGTAACGTGTTCGTTTAATATAACTAATTAATCTTGTTAACTCCATAGATTTTTCTAATTTGATTTGATATCCGCAAAGTTGACCATGGATATAGTACTGTATTTCTGTATCTGGTCCATAGCGTTGGATGCATTTACCATGTTTAACACCATTAATCACTTGGTATCTCTCTAAGAGATACTGTTTAGATTTTCTTATATTGGATGAATCAGTTTTATATGATGAATATACACCTTGAATTATATCATGATCATATTTTTTAATTTTATACATTCCTTGTATATATAATTCGTATTTACCATGAAGTTTATCATTGTAATAGTAATATTTTTAATTAATTGTCCGCGACGATCCCATTCTTTCCATTGTCCATGTCGGCGCCCTTGAAGATCATAATTTTCTTCGCACCATAATTTATCATTGGTATAATATTCATAATATGTACCAATTATATTATTATTAAACATTACATATGTCTCAGGATAATCACCATATTGAATATTATATGTTATAATTTTTATCCATAAGTCATCACATAATACTTTTGGAAATGAATTAGGAAATGCATGTAAAATAATTTTAGCTATTTCTTGTGGCGATTTTAAAAATAGATCGTTCATTATAATTTGGGGAAACTATAATTTAAATATTCTAATATAAATCAATTTTTTAATTATATTTTCATTTTTTGTCAACTCAATTTTGACCTAATTATTTAGTTATACAATATATAAGAAATGCTGCAACAATTACGTGCATACATAAATGCAATACAAAAGCATACAAAAGCATATAAAATACAAAAGCATATAAAATACAAAAATATATGTAATATATAAAATAATATAGATATGTCGTCACCAATCTTATCAAATATTATTAATTTAATCCAAAAATCATTAGGTCGTCAATTAAAAGATTTGGAAATACAGTATGTTAAAACTAATTATGAAAAATTTCAACGAAAAAAATATTCAATAGATTATTTCACTACATTTATACAATTACTTATTGATGATTTAAAAAATCCCAATACAATTTCTAGTGCATTAGAGGAACCTTATACCATTGATATGCATGAAGTTCTTAAACGTGAAATAGGTCAAGAACCCGAAACTATGGCATATAATGTGCCGTTAAAAAAAAACCAAAATTTATCACAAGTTAATATTTCCCGTATATTTAGTACAGATAATCCTTTACAATTATTGCGAGTATTTAATCCAATGGCACTTATTGCAAGGGCCTATATTATTTTGGACAGACAATATCAATTGCGTATAAATGATAATAATAAAGAATTTATATGGAACTTAGCCGTATTGGGACAAGGATATAATCACGTTGATACTGTTGTAACAGTTGCACCAGTAAAAGATATAATTGGATTAAAAATGAGCCCATTTAAATTTCCAAATACGCAATCGGCCATTACATTTTCAAATAGAATTTCTGTGAGTATCAAAGAATTAGATACACAATCATATATTGCGAATGCCTTTAATAAACGATTTCATTTCTTATTTGATGTTAAACAAGGAACATTAAGTACCGATCCTTATGAATTGTCTGATACTGGACAAAGTATTACAGAATTTTGGTTTTATAAACCTGTTCAAGAAATTACCTCTTTAACATTGTCATTTGGCAACCCCTTCTATCCATTAACTCTCGATCCTGATCGTGGTAAGGCAACTATCACTGCCAGTGGAATTCAAGCAGTATTAACATTTGCAAATCCTCATTTTGTAGCTGTGAATGGTAAAATTGTTATAGTTGAATTTACAACCACAGATCCATTAGCTGATACAGTCGAAATTGAATTAATGAATGAAGTAGTTGGTTGGGATGTTGTATCGGCTACTGCAACAACATTAACTATTGATGTTGATTTATCAGGATTAACAGGCACGATTATTTCACCAACATTAGTGTTATTTGAATCTAAACGATTTTTAATTCCACTTGAAATAATGTTTTTGCGTACTGAATAATATCTATTATTTATCCATTTTGATTTTGAAGCTGTTTTATACTGTATAATAATGCATCATAATAAATCTGGCAATCTAAATAAAGTTGAGCATTCGGGCCCTTTTTAAAAGCTCGAAGAATATGTAAAATTTGATTACATGTTTTTGCATTATAATATTTTTTTAATTCTTGAAGAAGTAATTTTTCTTGAGTAAAAGGGTGCTGTACTAAATGATTATATCGGCATACCATTTCTAAGATATTATAATTTATTGAATAATTTTTTTGTTTAATGTATGATTTAGCATGAGAAAATAAATCTAGAAATGTATATGATGTTGCCATTTTATATTTTTGACTTAGATTGGATTTAAAATATTATTTATATACGCATATAATATAAACATTATACGCATATAAAAATGAACTTGAAAATGAAATCCTCTAACAAATTTAAAGTCAATTCAAATTCTTTAAATCAGAATTTATCAAACTCAAAAATTACTAATCGTATTATAAATTTTATTAATATATTATTTCCTGATTTTCAAATTGATCCAAATTATATTCAATCATATGTACAATCAAATAATATCACTGATAATAGTGAACAAATTGCTCAAACGGCATTAACTATTTATGATACATTAACAAATAAACCAGAGTTATCTATAAAAGAAGATTTAACCAAAATTCTAATGGAGCCATATGATGCATTTGAACTAGGCACACAATTACATAAAATTAAGGAAATTAAAAAGAAGCAAAAAAGGCAAATAACATGGTCATCTGGAAAACAATTTATATTATCATCGAAACACTCATCAACTCGGCCATATAATTTAACTAATTTTGTTGGACTAACATCATTATTACAATTTGCTCGGGCTATGAATCCATCTTCAATTTATAAAAAAGCATATGTTACATTAGATTCAAAATATGCACGATTTTTAGAGCGTAATACTAAATTACAATGGGATTACCTTGATGTTTTAACTGAATCTGATACATCAACAAATACAGTATCTAAAATTCGAGACGTTGTTAGAATTCAAATCTTTTCAACAGTAATAACTAAATTTTCGTCACCATTAATGCGTGGAACAACACTTATTGAAGAATTTCGTAGTCAAGCATTTATTGCACCAAATGGGCGACGATTTCATACTATGGGATTATTAAATGATTTAGAGAACCCAATTCCAATTGAAATACGATCAACATTCGGCGCAGATATTGGATTTACGCCTGATGTAACAACATATGATAAATATGAGTTATTATCTGGATTTCGCTTTAATGAAGGTATGTATTATTTTAACCAACCTATTACGACTTTTAATTCATTAACATTATCATTTGGTAATCCTTTTGATTTAATTAATATTCGTAAACATGTTATTCAACGATGTAAATTTGAATCTATTAATTATAATTCTCTGGCTACATGGCCTGATGATGATTATTTTGGTAATTTTGACGTTGATTTACAACAAGAACATTTTTATACTGGCGAAATTTATAGTATTAAAATTTCAGGTTTTACTACATCGGATCCAATAACCGATGCATTATTTATAGAATATGTTAATAATATGGAATTTACATATACAAAAGTATTAGATAGTACACGTATGCGAATTTATCCACGTCGTGTTAGACCTCCGGGCACACATCCAGTTACTGTTGAATATATTGGTTTTGGATTACCAAATGCCCCAACAGGAAATCCATCAGAATTTACTATGACATTTACTGGTTTTCGTATAATTACTAATATTGAATTTTTATATATTGATCCAAATTTTGGAAGTTATTAAATTTATGTGCTAATATCATTAAAACTATCTAAGTATATTATATATCCATATATATAATATGGCACACGATCAGCCTCTAATTTCAAAATCAAATTTATCCGATTCACGTATTTCATCATTATATCTTAAGAACATATTATTTAACTCAGTTCAAAGCTATCTTGGTGGACCTTTAGCCGATTATGAAAAACCTAAAGTTATAACACTATATAATTCAATTGATCCACAATTATTTAAAGGTCATAGTTTAACAGAATGTATGTCAGTTCTTGGCAAAATTATAGCTGAACGAATTCAACGTCAAAGAAAAAAATTAGCACAGCAACATCAATCTGAGTATATATCTCAACAAAAATTAGGGATACTTCAGTCACCAGATATAAAAGATATTTTGAAAGATATGATTGGATCATCATCTGAATCTAATGCAGATCAATATGTATCATCTTTTATTGAATCAGATGATCAATCCACAACAAATCAATCAATATCAGAACAACAAACAATTAAAGATATTGAAATTAATTCATTTTTGGGTATTGATAATTTATCAACATTACAACTTTTATTTAATCCTGAAGCTCTTTATGTACATTATTATGTGGTATTAGATACGGATTATCGGTTAACGGATGAAGAATCTGGTAGTACAATAAGCCAATTTAAATGGAATTATTCCTCTACACAGAATCTAGAAACAGGATTTTGTAATTCAGTTGGACGAATAAGAGATGTAATTGGTATACGAATGTATCAGCCTCGTGTTTATTATTTATCAGAAATGGATACAACTGCCAAACGTGTTAGTGTTTTAATTGAAGAATTTAAACATCAAGCATTTATTGGAGAAAATGGCCGACGATTTCATTTTCTATTTAGACCAAATCTTTCGCCTATATCACAAAGCCCTCCAGAAACTCAAATAGAATTAACTACAGAAGACTATAATGACGGTATTTATTCATTTCGAAAACCAATAACAACATTTGATACATTAACAATATCATTTGGTGATCCATTGACTATCTTAAATTTTCCAACATCCTTTGAACGCATGCAATTTGCTTTTGAATTTGTTTGTTATAAATCTGATAAATAAAATAATAAGTTTTGATTATTCTATATAAAATTTATTTTTTTAAGCTAGTTTAAAAATATATGTCAATTATTAAATATATACTTAGCAAAATGCTCCAAGCTTTAAATAATGTTGTTAAAATATCAATAGCTAAAAAATTAAATAAAAAACTAACACCAACCGAATTAGATTTTATAGATCAATATATTGAAAAAAATAATATAACTTCAGCAAATTTATCGATATGGCTTCCTAAAATTATGTCTGCATTAAAGTATCAACAACAGAAATCTAATCAAATTAAACAACGTAATTGTCTACCATTTGATACTCAATCAGATCAATTTATTGATCGAGAAGGACTTAAAGAATATCAAAAAACTCAGATTGGCACAACTGAAGAGGATAATGTATTAAATCCATTTAAATTTAATACACGTTCTAATCATCAAAATAATACATTGACAACTCAAGATTCAGACGATTTAAAAATATCAGCATTGGAAGTTAAATTATTTTTACAACTAGGAGTAGATGCATTATTTAACTTATCACGAGATTTAAATCCAACATCTAAAGAATATTATAGTTATATATTAATTGACACTTTTAATGTTGATTCTGAACTTTCTACAAATTCTAGATTTGTTTGGCGAATAAATGATGGTCCTCCTATTTACCAAAAAGGGATAATCAATTTGCCTCATAAATTATATCCTATTAAAAGGATGCGGATTGGGCGATTAACTTTTGCAAATATTCATCAAACAGAATTTGTGAAAATTTATCATTCACAAAGTAATAGAATTGCTACAACAATACATAATTTTTCATCACAGTCAATTATTGCCCAAAATGGACTTAAATTTCATTTTCAAAGTAAACATGTCCTAGATTTAACATATCGTGGTAATACATTAACAATTACACCATTCTTTTCAAATCGTGGATGGTTTAATTTTTATAAACCACACCGTAATACTGATATTCTTGATATGAGTTTTACTGATATTTTTACGCCACTTAGCCCAATTATTATACATGATACCCCAGCTAGTATTACAGGAGTACAAACGTTTGGTGTATCTACAGCTTTACCAGATAATTCATTTACCACCAATTATATTCGATTAGATAATGATGCTGAGCGTATGATAGAAAAACAATATCCAGCCTCATCACTTAATGAATTACCAGATCCAGAATATATAGCAAATGGAACCCAACAAGTTATTATTTCGGGATTTACAACGAATGATCCTGTTGCAGATGCAGCGGTAATTGCAGCCTATAATGGAACACATATATTAAACCGTGAAGGTGCTATTGATGATGCGTATTCTCAAAGAACAAATAGTACCTTAACAGGATATTGGACACCACCAGTTGATGTATCTGGGGTAAGTTTAAATGTTGGACAGGAAATTCCAATTACTATAACATGGATTAATTTACCACGATTAACAGGCGTCTTAGAATTAATTAGTGAATTACCTCCTGGAGAAAAAATAAACTAGATATTAAAATAATCTTAATAGTATTATATAAATGTTTACAATATCAGATATAAAAACATTAATACAATTAATGCATTCAAAAAATCCTCAATTAAAATTAACAGATGAACAATATATACAACTTATAAAAAAATTAAAAAATGCCACATCTAAACCAACTCGTCAAAACTTAGAATATTTAGCTACTCAAATTATTAAAAAATTAGCAAACCAAAATAAATCAGGTATACAAAATACCGATTATACAGATAGAATTAATTTACAAATGGCTAATTTGGACATAGATAAAATTCTTAAATTTCAATCTGATGACAAATTAGATCAATCGATGATTGAATCTTTTTATAATACAAGTGATTTACATTATATACAACGAATATTAAATCCTAAAACACAATATAAATATGTACATTTATTATTAGATACAGCTAATTCTGCATCTGTTTTATCTGAAGGAACTCGATTTGCATGGAATTTTACACATAATGCGTTACTTAATTCTGGAACAGTTAATGCTATTGGAGCCACACAAGATCTTATTGCTATGAGAATTTATCCAGTGAAAACCGATATTGTTACTTCACCTGAACGAACATTTACAGAAGGTATTTATCCAATTATTGTATCAGGTTATGATCAATCACCGTTTTATTATAATGACTTTGCTAATTTAAATAATAATTTTACAATTTTAATTGAAGAATTTGCATCACAAGCATTTGTTGGACGAGATGGTCGCAAATTTCATTTTGTTTTATTTCCAGTTTTAATGAATCCATCAAGTAAAGTCAAATATGGACAATGGACGCCAACTGATCCATATTTTGAATTTGTTACATCTGGTAAAGGCAATGGTCAATTCGTGTTTAAAACGCCAATTACAACATTTTCAACTATTACGATTTCAATGGCTAATCCATTTACGGTCTTTCCACTATCTAAAACTGTGCGAACTTTAATTCCACTAGAATTAATATTTTTACAAGAAGCTGATGAAGATATTCAATAAGATAAATATCAAAATATATATGAAAATATTTATACATCCCAATTATAATTCATAATTTCCCAAAGAGTCAAATTTGTATTTATAAAATTTTTTAAATATACTTGATTTTGATATTTATAACAAAACTCTGATAAAAGTTTTCCATATTCAAATCTGCATGTAATATAATGCCGATGTTTATAATTCCATATTTTACATATCCCATGTAATGATCCTTGATAATAATTTACTTGACAATCTATTTTTCCATTAAATTTATTACGACTAAAATATGGGCCATGTGGTTTATCATCATAATAATATGCTATATTTGTAATCAAACTTGTAAATGGTAATTTACGACCATTTTGATGTGTTATATCTGTATATAATATTATACATTTGCCATGTCTTTTACCATCTTGATACATTATATATTTGCGACAAATAGCACTTATAAATGGTAAATACCATTCATCTTGAATTTCTAAATACTGGCCATGTAATATGCCATTTTTATAATGACTAATAATAGTACGATCTTGTTGATACAAACGATATTCGCCATGAATTTTACCATACTGATATTCTGTCATAATACATTCAGAGTTATTATGTAGTCGGTAATATTGGCCATGCAACTGACCATTATTATAATGAATGTGTGTAGTTTGTAACTGATTTTTGTCCCATGTTTTATAACAACCATGGCGTTGCCCCTTAATATTATATGTACAATCAATCATTGGTTTACCATCAGTATAAAATACTTGATATCGACCAACCAAATTATTATTAATTTTAGTATATTTTGTAAAAGGTTTATCTACCTTAATAAATAAACATAAAACTATATTTATAGCTGTTTCATAAGAAATCCATTTAGGGAATAAATTAGGAAATGTTTGTACGTATTCTTTAATTAATTCATATATTTGATGTATATCTTTTATTGGTTTGGCGGCATAACAAGTATTATCATTTATTTTATTGATGAATGTAAATGGTTGTAAAGAATGTTTTATTGAGTTATCAATATTACTTATAGTTGTCATTAGATGATAACTTAAAAATCAATAATATTAAAAAATAAATATAATTCATTTTTTTAATCATTCATAGTATGATTTCTCTTCAGGATTTCCATCGTCTTCTGAATCATTATCTACAATAATTATATTTATAAGATCATATTCTGGATTTGGTTCAACTTGTCTTCGTTTAACGCGTTTGTATTGGATACGACCATCGGGCATAAACATCGTACATATTGGATTTAACATACCATATTCATATTTATATGTAATATATTGATTATATTTATCATTCCATATTTTACATGGACCATGAATACTACCATGATGATAATATGTTTGAATCTTTATTTTGTTTGAAAATAGAAAATATTGAGTATATGGCCCATGTAATTTACCATCTTGATAATATCCAACGTATAATATATAATTGGTCCTTGGTCCAATTGGTAATCTCGCTAGCTCATAATCATCATTTATTCTATTAGGTTGTACATTAGTATAGATAACCATAAACTTACCATGCCGTTTTCCGTTAGAGTATTGAGTTTTGGTTTTTTTGATATATCTATATTCAGATTGTATAATTTTTGTCAATTGAATACTGCATCCATGTAGCTCTCCATCTTTATAGTATTGGATATTAATATCATCTTTAGTTGAATAATAGATTTGACGGCCCTGTTTTATACCATTAATCATATTAAATCTTGTTACAATATTCGATTGAATCTGACCATTTAGATGTGTTCGACGATACATTGTATATGTGCCATGAATTTTACCATATTGATATCGAGTTTTTATTAATCTACCATAAATATTTATTTCAAAATAAGGTCCATGTAATTGGCCATTTACATATGTTCCATTTTCAATTAATTGACCAGTATGATTCCATCGTTTGTATGGACCATGTAATCTATGATATATATTATAAAATCTCTCAAGAAGTAATCTATTATATTCATATTTTTGAAATCGACCCACGATCTTATTATTAATTGTAATATATTTAGTATCTATTGTATCTACTTTTTTTACATTAAACATTAAAATTTCAATCTGAAGATCTTTACATATACAAGATGGGAATAAATTTGGAAATGTATTCACATACTCATATACAATATCTAGCATGTCTTGATCATACCGCTGACTAAGACTATACGTCATGGTATTTCAATGGATCAAAAATCATTTTACTAAAATTTATTCATTTTTTTATTTTAATTTTGAATTATTTATAAATATAAAACGCATAATAGTTAAATATTATAATATGTTAAGACGATTGCAGGCATTACTGTCCCAATTTGCTCCAAATAATGCTTCTTTCCAACAATCACCTTCTATTAATCGATTATCGTCCGAACAATCATTAGAACAATCATTAGAACAACAAGATGATCAGTCTGAGCATCAACAAAAAAATATAAGAAATATTCACTTTGATAAAGACGATATTGTTATGTCTACAGAACAACAATTGATTATTGATAATTTAAAACGAGGCCATGTAATTGTTGATGCAGTAGCAGGAAGTGGTAAAACAACAACAGCCCGATTTATTGGTAAACATTTTCCTGATAAATCAATTTTATTATTAACTTATAGTAGTCGATTAAAAGAGGATGCTCGAAGTAAACTCATAAATACAAATATTGAACCACATAGTTATCATTCATTTTTTCATAAATATTATAAAAGATGCTCTATAGATGAAGCATTATTAAATATTATAAATAAGCAAGAGATGCCACGCCCATATGACTATGATATATTGATTTTAGATGAATTACAAGATATGCAAGAATTATATTATTCAGCAGTTATTTATTTATTAAATCATATGCCTAAATCTGTTCGATTGTGTTTACTTGGTGATAAATATCAAATGATTTTTGGATATAATGGTGCCGATTATCGATTTTTGGTATTAGCTGATAAAATATTTCATCATCCTAAAATCCAACCATTAAAATTTTATAAATCAACATTAAGCACAAGTTTTAGATTAACTCATCCAATGGCTCAATTTATTAATCATTCTTTATTAAAAAAAACAACGCATTAAGACTGTTAAGAATTGGGACAAAATACGATATATAATTCAAGATACATTTCATGCACCTATCATATTTAATGAAATTTTATATTATTTAAAAGAATGTAAGTATCAGCCAGATGATATATTCATTTTGGCCCCAAGTGTTAAACCTAAAGCTCATAAAAAGAAATCACCAATTATTAAGTTGTGTAATTTTATAACATATTATAATAATACATGTACTAAAAATCCACAAGCTAATAAATTATATGTACTATTTGAAAATAAAAGTTATAAGTGTGATAATATTAAAAAATGTATCCCAATCATTAGTTTACATCATAAAAATTCTATAAAAGATAGTGTTTTAAAAAATAAATTAGTAATATCTTCTATTCATAAAGTTAAAGGATTAGAAAGAAAAGTAGTAATATTTATGGGATTTGATCATTCATATAATGAATATTATAATAAAAATTATGATTTTACTAAATGTGCAAATGAATTATATGTGGCGGTCACAAGAGCCACAGAAAAAATGACTTTAATTCATTCACCCAAGCAAAACCCATTACAATGTCTTCTACCAGATGATATTGATAAATATTGTTTATATGTTAATAAGAAGAATTCTCAACAATTAAAAAAACATATTATATTAGAAGAAGAATTAAAAAAAATGCTTGAGCGAAAATATCCTCCTCGTGAACCCAAAGAATTAGTAAGATCAGTTACAGAACTTATTAATCAGTTATTGCCAGAAGATATACATAAAGCATGTCAATATTTTAAAACAACTATTATAACACCGGCAAAATCTCCACCTATTCAATTAATATCAACAGTTAAACAAGAATATAATAATATTCAAATCGAAGAATCTGTGGCTGGTATTAACGGACATATGATTCCTTTATTTTATGAATATTTACTCCATAATACTGTTCAGTGTTTTAAAGATCTTAAAATAAAAGTACCTAAACAAAATCCAGAAATAATATATCAACAAAAGTTTATTAATACTTTTCTTCGATATGTAGTTAAATATATTGCTTATCGAGATCAATTAATGTATATTGATGATCAAATTAAGTATACGAATTGGATATCCGCAGATATTTTAAAGAAATGTATTCAAAGATTATCATTACATATTTCTGAAAAAGCCAAATTTGAAGAAAATGCTCAAATTAACATAGTTATAAATGATAATCCATTTATTAGTAAACTAATTTTAGGTGGGAGTATCGATTGTTTAGATCAAAATAATATATGGGAATTTAAATGTGTTCATTCATTACAAAATGAACATTTATTACAACTAGCCATATATATGTATATGTGTTACAAATCAGAATATAAATATTATGTATATAATATTCTAACTGATGAAAAAATTCAAATTACTGCTCAATTTGATGATTTACAAGCCATGATGCAATATATAATTGATAATTTAGAAAATTATGCTAAAATATCAACGGATGATCAATTCATTAATAAAATGAAAAATATTGTTATCCATAATAGTTCTATTAAGTCAGATGATTTATCTCATAATAATATAAACTATAATAACTCAAATTCTAAAGAAACCACACCGCCAATTACATGTATGTCAGATTATTTTAAATAATCTGCCTGGGATTTATTAAATTTGAAAATATTATTATGTTTATACTTGAAAAAATGAATTTTGAACAAACTCGAATTGATGAAATTAAACAGATTATTGTAATGTATACCAAAAAAGGAGATATTTATATATATCAATATGAAAATTATAATGATAAATACATTATAATGTATGAAACACATAATGATTTACAATTAATGGCATTACATAAAATGAAAAATGGAAAAAATCATGGTAAATTATATGATTATAGTAAAAATACATATATTTTTAACATACGAAATTATCTAGAAGGAGATCTGCATGGTCCAAATAAGGTATATCAAAATAATAGGATACAATCATATTGTCATTATGTGCATGGAAAACTTGAAAATTATATAACAAGTTAATATTTTATATTTTATAATATAATGGGAGATTCATCTTGGACAAATAAAGAACCGAAAGCTCGATTTTGGAACTATCCAAATTATAGTCAAGCAATGATGGAACTAGCACCAGGTAATTATCCTGATTTTAATTGGTTACCTATTAAACGAAATGATGTTGATAGTATGTGGATTCCACCCAATATGCAGGCATATGTATATTCATATCCTCATTTTGCTATTCGTGACAGATACGGATTATATGATTCTGGAGATTACCGAGATCTAGATAATCCATTTATACACATTGGCCGTAATGATATTGATTCTATGAAACTTATGCGCAAATATGATTGGAATACATTTTTATATAAATGTTGTACAGGTGCTAATGATGTTAATTCTCAAATGTGTAAAAACTATTGGGGCAAGAGCAATTCGGGTTCATGTGATGCATTTATGGAAAATTGGTGTAAAAATCATCCAAAAGATGATAAATGTAGCTGCTATGGGCAAAAACCAAACCCTAATGATCCACCTGAAATAAAATATCTTAAAGCTAATCCAGCCTGTTATTCTTATAAATGTAATACAGTAGGATATAAACCTATAGGTGTAAGACAGATTAAATGTCCAGATATAACTATTTGTCGACAAACATTAGGCGCCGATGGAGATTCTAATATTATGTCAAATAATGTGATTATACAAGATTGTTCGGCTGATTTTGATCATCCGGATTCACAACCTAAACCAACAGATTCTACGTCTGATAAATCATCAACAAAACAAGATAATATATGGGATTTTTTTCTGAATATTCCAAAAAAATATTTAGTTCTATTTTTAGTCTTAATTATTATAATTGTCATCAGTAGTGATAAAGATGATACCTTAATTAATGAAAACCCCTTTAAAAAATCACCAACAGACTAAAAGAATTTTACCATGGATAAACTGCATTACTACGTGGCCCGCCATAATAAGTATCACCAGATCATGTGCAGTCAGATGCAGACCCAAATGCATTATATTCTGTATCATTACCAGTCCAACATTCGGCTTGGCCATATGTTTGGCCAGGACCATTTTGTAAACCATATTTTTTATATCCGGCAGAAGCTACTCTTTCGGCACAATCCTTAGGGCGCATTATACCGAGATATTTAGGAAATACTCGATTATAAGAAGAATCTTGATAACAACCAACATATCGAGGTTTAGTATAATCATATAAATATGATTCTAATTCAACCTGACTAGGATATGGATTATTAAATTGCATCATAAATGGATGAAGAGTTAATGGACGGTTTTCCGATAATTTTTTCATATCAATTGAGTCTGGAGGGTGATAGTCTGAATAATCAATTAAAGGTAATGCGGAACTAGCAGTTTTTACTGCTGATGATGGTATATCTTGACTATAATCCATAAAACATGTTTTTTGAGGAATATTATGATAATTTACTGTTGGATCAAACCATTGATGTTTACTATTATATGAATATTTATACATATATAATATAAGCAATACTATAATTATGATGGTTAAATAATCACACATTAAACTATATTATAGAATCAAAAAAAATAAATATATATACAATAAATCCAAAGAATTTTTGATTATACCTTATAAATTGCATTGGCCCATGTTCCACCAAGTTTTTTGCTACCACAATTATTAGCTGGTCCATATCGTGCATATCCCGCATCATTACCGGTCCAACATTCAGCACGATCGCCACCAATGCCATTATTATATTGCATACCAAATATCTTATTATTTGATTGGCGAACACGTTTGACACATTCGGGTAATGTCAAATGTCCAAGAAGTTTAGGTAAAGCCCGGGTTGGCGTATCTTTATAACAGCCTAAATATTTAGGTTGTTGATTTGCCAGAATTTGATCATTAGGAACGACAGGTTTTATTACGACGGCAGCTGGTTTATTTGTTGACTGACCAGCTGTTGAATTATTAGCCTTTGATTGACTAGATTGTTTATATTTTTGCCATAAAATGATAAGTATAACCACGATGGCAATTAAAGCAACAAGTTGTCCAGTTGTCATTGAATTATTTTATATTATACATATGAAAAAAATTATACTGATTTAAAAATATTATGATACTTAATTAAAATAAGCATTAGAAATCTTTTTAGTTAAATCTATTGCAGATGGTTGATATCCACATTGAATACCAGTTGGACATCCAATTGTACTTTGATACATTACTGGACATCTTGATGTATGTTTACATGGTTGATGATCATAAGATAATGCATGACCAAATTCATGATTAATAACATATTCGCGATATTGCCGAAGTGTTAATCCACTTTCTGGCACACCATTTAACCAATTTTTTGAATTAATATAAATAACTGGTGGTTTAGTTTTGCTTTGAACAGTAAAAGAAAATTGTATTTCTTTACCATTTGGATAATATTTTTTATGGGTATATAAATGTTTTAATTCATCGGGTGATTTTAAGAAAATTTTAATATCAGCAAGATGCCGTTTATCGGTTTCATAAAAATTATGATATTTATGCCATTTACTCATTTGTAAAATCTCTCTTACTTGTTGTTGGAATGATCTATCAATTGGACTATTTTCAATCCAATATCGAATTGGTGGTTGATGCCAACTAATGATTATAATCATTAATACAAATAGAATTACAATTAATAACTTGTACATGATGGTATAATATACCAATAAAAAAAAAGAAAAGAATATGCAATGCTTCTTTTCTTTTAACTTTTCGGTCTTGGCAAAATGATGCCATTCTATAACCCTTGTGCTACTTTATCACCACTTGATAACCTCTTGCCTATTTTAGAAACAACACTATTTTCGTTACACATAAAAGTGCCATGATAGAACTTCACACATGTCTCACAACCGGTCTAAATGTTGACTATGCAGAGTACGCAAATCCATCAAGCCGTAGCTAATGAACCTAAGCACTCGACATAGGGCCAATTGTTCAACATGGTTACCATTCTATATGGGGGTTACACTATATGGCAACATCAAGTAGCCAAGAATTATAGTAGTTTTTTAACGTCTCCGTGTTAGAGGACCGAACTCTAATACAGAGACCTAAAGTTAGCCAAAGTTAAACTGGAGTTCCATATTAAAAGACAATGTCTAAAAAAAATTCAATTTTTTGGAAGCATATTTTAAAGAGCAGGGTATTATATATTTGGGGGTATTATAGGATATTATTTACATTCAAGGCATTTATATGTATAACATACTTTTATACTTTTCTTGGATAATTAATGGTCTAAGGGGAAGATATACTATTAAAATTATTATTTATCCCCTTATGTTACTATATGGTATAGGGCCAAAAATTATCCAAGAATTAATAAATATATATTATATGTTTAACATAAAAAAATGAATAAATAATATCTGTTGATTAGATCTTATGTCCAAAATTTCTAATCCATCAAATGTCAAAAAGATGGAAGAAAAAATCAGTCAAAATCCAAATACAAAACAATCTAAATCAACGAAATTGCCTAAAGCACGCTGTAATCCATGTATTAATCCTGTTACATTAGATGTAGAAATGGCTCATACTGAGCATAAAAATAATTGGTTATTAATTAAGAAAACACGACGATTTTCTTATCGTATTGCTATTGATTCACTTTTTCAATATGTTGAGATATGTCTTCGATCTGGAAATTATAAATTTTGTCAAAATAAATATATGTATGAAACTGATTGGGGTATTCAGAAATTACAACAATTGACTCATAATTATTTAATTCATGCTGATCCATCTATGTGTTTGATTAAAATGGATGTGGTTTATGGACCACAGCTTGATAAAATATTTCGATTAATGGAGATTGATTTATGTGGATTATTTAAATTATATACTCGTGTGACAAATAAAACCATCAAAGAGGCAGATTATACTGTTTATTATCTGTATAATAGAGCCTATAAACTATATAAGAAAACACATTTACCATGTATTAAAAAAACGTGCTATGAAATTTTTGATAGACAATATGTATATCCTAATATACCTATTGTTTGCTTATCATGTCATATTAAACAATGTGTACTTTGTCAAGTTGAATGGGAATATCATGATAATAAATTATGTTCAGAAATTATATTTGAAAATGAGAAAAAAGAAATTAAAGATTTAGTTATCTTAAAAAGTTTAATTGATGGCCGAATCCAGAATTGCCCTAATTGTAATCAACTCATTGAAAAATGGGAAGGATGTAATTGTATTCGATGTGAGCAATGCCAAGTTAAATGGTGTTGGGCATGCGGATTAAATCAATTAAATATGCTATATCATGATGTTTATGACCATTATTGTAGCAATCCTAGATTGCATAAAGGTATTGATGGACACCAATCACAATGTCCAAGTGGTAGTATCTTTGGTAATCTTAAAAAAGTTAAAAAAATGGTTCAATTAAGAAATTGGAAACGTTATGAAGAAAATATCAGAAAATACCTTCCAGGAGAAGCTCATCAAATTTTTGATTGTCTCTTTGATCAATATACAACAGAATTATCCACAAATGTAAATAATTCATCAAACTAATCGATTTATAATTTTTCTAAAATTGAATTTATCTTTTTTAGGTTTATAAAGGTATGAATTATAAAAATCAATTACAGGAGTATGCTCAAAAAAATAAATTAGCCTTTCCAATTTATAATAGTTTTAATAATAGTGATATATCGCATATACCAAAATGGAGCACACAACTTATATTTAATGGTAAGACATATCAAAATAATCAAGCATTTTTATCAAAAAAAAATGCTGAACAAGATATTGCAAAATATGTATGTCAAAAAATATTTGGTCCATCTACAGATCAAAATATATATAGCATGGATAATTCTATTGGAAAACAACCAGCTAATATAGAGCCACAGTCTGTTATATCTCAGGATATTAATTTATCTAAAACTATTGCAACAAATTCATCAAATGATTCCAATTTGCCGAATACTATATCTCCAAAAATACATCAACTATTACTTCAATATATTAAAGAAAGATATATATTTATTGTTGATTTGGAGAACATGCCATTGACTTTTTCCGGTATTGATCCAACAAAATATAATTTTCACTTTTATTTATCAAGTTATTCAACAGTTGATCCAAATAAATATAATAATCTGGGAACTGTACATATAATTCAAAATGGGCAATCGGAAGCAACAGATCATTTGATGACATATCATGTGGCAAAGATGAGTTGTAATATGCCAAAATCAACAATTTTTATTATTATTTCGAGAGATAAGTCATCTAGTGTTTTAGCCGATCTATTAAAAAAAGATGGTTTTCAGTTGAACATTTTCAAAAGTCGCCAGATTTATTTACATATATCAAAAATGAATGTCAATATTGAATATTAAATAGTTGAAAATAAAAAACTTAGTTATTTTAACTTAGCTATTTTAACTTAGTTATTTTAACTTAGTTATTTTAACTTAACTATTTTAACTTAACTAGATGAAGGGAAAAATACTAAACTTAATTCTATTAATTCAAAAAATGATAACCATTATCTTATTTTATATTTTAATTCATACTTGTATACATCCATTTTTACCAATAATTTTCTATTATACATTTTTAGTATTTATAGGTATTATCATTAGCATGATCATATATTTTATATGTATTATTCTAACGGGAATTATTCTTTTGATTAGACAACCAATTAGACATATAATATCTGTAATGGATATTATGGCGATGTTATTATATATAGTAATATAACATGGTATCTTTCAATGGATTTGAAGACCACAAAAAGAAATAAGGATAGTCAAGTATAATTATATAAAAAATTGAATATTTCATAGTTATTTGTAGTATAAGTCAACTTTCTTTTGCAAGTCAATTTTCTTTGCAGGTTAATTTTCTTTTGCAAGTCAATTTTCTTTTGCAAGTCAATTTTCTTTGCAGGTTAATTTTCTTTTGCAATAATCATGGCTGATGAAAAAACATTCCAATGCGGGGTATGTCTTCGATCAATAGATCCCAATATTGTTACAACACTTCCTCGCATTGATTGTTTTCATCTATGTTGCATTACCTGCCAAGAACACTATATAGATCAACCTCTTGTTTGTCGGAAATGTCAAACTAGTCCGACAAATATCAAAATCACTGAAGAAAGTGAAGGACCGAGTTGGATATTACAATCGGTTTCTCTTTCCTTGGATCCCGATTCTACTGAGTCGGCTCCAAACATTTATCAAACCCCCCCGCAACCGATTACTCGTCATACTCCGAATGCTCCCGTTCGACCTAGGCGAACAAATCGGTATCCATGTTCCCGACAATTGTTCCCAGATCTGCATCAAGAATCAAATGAGTGAGCTAGTTAGTCACTTCGTTCGGAGAACTTGAATGAATGAGTCGTTTATTTTTTTTTTTGAATTTTGAAAATATAATATGTAAAGATATTCAATGGATAAAAATATATTAGTAACTGATATAAAAAATTTCTGGGATAAAATTAAAATACAATGGGATCAACTTTATTCTTTATTTAAGATCGATCCTATAAATGTGTTATACAATATTAATAATATGTTATCAGAATCACTTCAATCATTAATTGAAATAGATGCAACAATGAATGAAATTAATCGACAAAAATTAGATATATATAATAAATATATTGAATTATATATATCGCCTAAAATAAATCAGAATAATATTCCGATTATGCAATTGATATATCAATTTAAACCTGACTTGCCATATTTAACGGTTGCTTGTTATAAACCATATCATCCATCAGATGATATTATAGATAAATTAGATTTTAATGATTTTCAAGTTTCATATAAAGATTTTGGTTTCCAATCATCTTATGGATATCGTGATGGAAAACCTGTATTAAATTTAATAATTGTTATTAAAAAATCTATAGCTGATTATATCATAAAAAAACATCAGATTAGTTTTAAAAGAAACAAAACTCATGAAAATGGACAGATTTTATCAATATCTGGTTCTAATACACCTGTTCGTGAAGCCTGGTTACCAACTGAAAATAATACTATTATAATATATCTATTAAATATAATTGGAGAATATCATTTATTAAATCATATAGGTTATATTGAATTATTACCAGAAGATGACCCACTAATTCAAAAGGATTCAAAGTTTTTAGAATTAGTTGATATTAAAAAGCAACTTCAAGTTATTCTACCCCATTGGCAACATAAATATTGTCAATATTGTCAACATTGTGATTTGCAGGTTAAATTATATAAATGTGCCAGATGTCAGATTAGATATTGTAGTCGAATATGCCAACAAGCACATTGGAAAATTCATAAACAATTATGTAAAAATAATTTTAAATAAAATTTATACTTAAATTAATAATTATTTATTTATTTATTTTTTATAATAAATATAATATATAGGCATGAAAACACGTCGTAAGTCACATGTACCTGGAGATCGTGTATCGGGAGGTAAGCGTTCTAAGTCAAAACGTTCTAGATCTAAGTCAAGATCCAGTGGTAAGAAATAAATATTACTGGATCTATTAAACTATTTTATATGATCTAAAAATAATAAAAAAGAAAATCATATGAATTTTTTTTTGTTAAAATCTTAGTTTAACATATTTATAATTATATACCATATATGTCATTTATTAATGATATTCCATTAAGTGAGAAAAGTTCGGTTTGTGTGGCCGTTAGAATACGACCACTTAATACGCGCGAATTGGAATCAAGATCTATTACTTCCGTAAAAGATAATAGCATTTATATTATTAATCCTGATGATCATAAAAAAAAGATATTTACATATGATTATGTATATGATACAGATACACATCAAGAATTAATTTATATGGATATTGGAAAACATGTCATTAATAACGCATTTAAAGGTTATAATTCTTGTATATTTGCCTATGGTTTGACTGGCTCAGGAAAAACATACACTATGATGGGCGGGACAGATTCCAATGGTTCTGTAGCTCCAATTGGGTCATCTAATCAAATTGATGGTTTAATTCCACGGATATGTAAAGATTTATTTTTACGACAAACTGATCATAACGGAACAGCACCTGGTGATTGTCGTATTTCTTATCAAGTTGAAGTGTCTTATTTGGAAATTTATTCAGAGCAAGTTAGAGACTTAATGAATCCACAAAAAAATGAGAAAAATTTAAAGGTACGTCAGCATCCTGTTTATGGGCCATATGTTGAAGGACTAACGCAATTACTAGTTGAAGATTTTAAATCCGTTAAGAGAATTATTGATAAAGGAAATAAAGAACGACATACTGCCTCAACTCTTATGAATAATCGAAGTTCTCGTTCACATGCGATATTAACTATTTATTTTACACAGATTGTTGAAGAAACAACTTTAGGACGAGTACGCGAAGTCGTGAGTAAAATTAATTTAGTGGATTTAGCTGGCAGTGAACGTGTAGAAGCATCCGGTGTATCAGGCATTAACTTAAAAGAAGCTATTGTTATAAATAAATCATTAAGTACGCTTGGATTAGTCATTAGTAAATTAGCTATGAAAGCACAAAAACAAGCTTCCAAATCGCCGATACATAAAAATCGATCTAATTGTGGAAGTCCACCGGGTTTAACACATATGCGAAGTTCTTCAAAAAGCCAACATCCATTACGAAGTCCTTCACAAAGTCCACCACGATTATCATCCAATACTACCCAGACTGTGTCAACTCCGCCAAAATTTATACGATCTAAATCTAGTCAATCAGTAGATAAAGATCATGTTCCATTTCGTGATTCTGTTCTAACCTGGATTCTTAAAGAAAGTCTTGGTGGGAATAGTAAAACATATATGATTGCAACAATATCTCCATCGGCCATGCATTACAACGAATCTTTAAATACATTACGATATGCATCTAATGCTAAACAAATTGTTAATATTGTTAAAATTAATGAAGATCCAAATGATAAAATTATCAGTGTATTAAAAAATGAGATTAAACAGCTGCGTTCTAAATTAATCAATAATTCTCTTGGTATAAAAGGCGTCAAATCTTTGGACTCAGATGAAATCAAACGTCTTAATGAGGAAATTGAACAACGTGAAGCTCTAATGAAAGAAAAAGAAAAATCATGGAAACAAAAATTAGAGGAGAGTCGTAAAATCAGTGATGAAATACAACAACAATTACGCAATGAGTTGGCAATAAAGCAAGCTGAATTTAAAAATAAAATTCAATCTATGAACGAAGAACGTGATGCTTTATTAACAGAAATGGAAGCAATTAAATCATCAATGACAGAACGTGAATTATTACAGCAAAAAACAATTGAGGATGAATTAACTAAAGCTCATGATAACTATAAAAAAATGCAATCTGAATTTGAAAAGGGCCGATTAGTTGAAACAGCAGTTTCTCTTCATGAATATTATGAAAAAAAATTAATTGAAATTCAAAATCAATATAGGAAAAATAATCCTATTAATAAAGAATTAGAACAATTAAAATCGGCCAATAAAGAATTACAAGATTCTTTACAAAAAACTCGTGATATGCTACAATCGCAATTAAAACAATTTACCAATGAACGGGCTATGTTTATTAAACAAATTCAGCAACTTCAAGCTAAAGTCCATATTTTAGAAACTACGGATTTGAATGATTAGTATACTGATTGAAGATCCAATGAATATATAGATTCATAAATTTGTATTGCAAAATGAAAAATAAGCAGAATAAATAAATAATTAATCCTGAAATTGATGTTATAACTCTAACGCTTAACAAGATTGTTGCTAATGCAAATACAACAAATAATATAAATTCTAATACCATTATATTATCTATGCGTTGACCCAATTGAATTGGAATTACTGGTTGGAGAGTCATCGGTGAGAATAGGACCTGCAAAAATGTATCAAGAGTATTAGGTAAAATACTAGAAATCAATCATTTCTACTTATTTTAATTCATTTTTTTTATGATGCTTGCTATAGAATTTAGATATTTAATTGAATAGAATGTATAACCAATTATTACTATACTACAAAGAATAACAGAGAAAAGATAGTTTAAATAAACTAATATCGAATATATTATGTAATTAATGACATAAAATGTTATAAGCATAATAAAATTCGAATACTGTCGGGTAATATTAGAACTTAATTCTATAAGAATTGGATATATATTATGGTTATCAATAGTATCTTTTGTAATTGAAATAAGTAACCAGTTTGGTGTTTTTAATAACTCAGATATACATAAATATGTAGCAAATTTATAATTTTGATCAGCCCATTTATAAAAATGGCTGATATACAATAAATTAATCATCATATTTATGAGATACATATCGATAATTATCCAATAATTTTCACCTTCATTAAGATATAAGATAAATGTCAAAATAATTAATATAAAAATTAGTAAAGTATATAATTGACACCACTTTTTCTTGATTTTGATATTATTTAAAGTTTTTTCAACTTGTGTCATTAAAACAGATGATTGGATTAATTTTTTTATCGTATTAGTTTGTTTATTGATATGAATAAATTGGTTATCCTGGGTGTTGCAATACTGGTTATCATACTGGTTATCATACCGGTTATCATACTGACCATTATTTTTATCATGATATTGACCATTATTTTTATCATGATACTGACCATTATTTTTATCATGATACTGATTAGTATTTTTATCATGATACTGATTAGTATTTTTATCAGTATTCTTATTATCAGATGATTTAAGATAATTGGGCCAAATTGTGGAAATAAATTGTTGAAAATAATTAGCTGGTTCATATAATTGAACACAAATTGTGTATTGTGTTTGTCGCGGAATGACGATTTCCTGCATATTATTTTTAGTTTTATTATTTAGTTTACTATCATAAATTGCCAATATAAATAAATTCATTTTTCAAAAAAAAATATATCCAATATTTATTCTCTGCATACATCACACATACATCCAGGTTCTTCAAAATATTTAACTAAATAATCTAATTGTCGCCATCGAATCTGCTCAATAATCACCCAATTAGTGCGTAATTTATAAGCTATACGTTCTTGTTCAGATAATTTAGAATAAATAGGGTTTATACGTTGAACCGCATCCCAACTTGGCAATGAATCATTAAATGATTGATATTCTTCTTGATTCATTAGATAAATAAATTTTAATGAATATTTTTGATATAATCTAATGATTTGTTTATAAATTGGATTTGTACCATTTCGTAGTCGATTCCTAAAATGCTCCGTAATAAGACGTGTCAATTCTAAATAAATACGTGTTATAATTATTTGTAATTTATTATTAAGACAAGTGGTAAAAAATTCTGAATATTGTCTGTATAGAGAAATATTATAAATAGGAAGATTCAAATAAAGAAGATAGAATTCACCATATAATTGATCATGAATTTTAAGATATCGATCATATAAATTTTGAGAACATTGTTCATTTTCTTCAATATTATCAATTTTAGTCGATGCTGGATGAGGTGTTGATGCTATTTTTTTGCTCATAAATATACAGGTAGATAATTTAAATTATTATGTGTATGGTATTCAATTTTTTATTCAATAAATGGTTGATCCTGATTCTGATCAGGTTTTAAACACAGTATTAAAATACGTGGATTAGTCTCATTCCAACGATGAATCTGAATAATAAAGTAATTGGGTGTAGTTAAACTCATATCGATAATAGCTTTTTTACCCCGATATTGCTCGATAGATGTAGGATAAGCATCTGTATGTTCAAGTTTAATATCATCAATACTATCCATAAATTGTCCATCTTGTTTATAACTTCTTAAATAAGATGGAATAGGTTCATATTTGTCCCAAATAGCTAAAACTGTTGATAAAAATGTTATTAACTCAGCTTCGGTATCAAACTGAATTTCTAATTTTAGGTTTTGGTTTTTTTTATCAAGCATAGTTATTGCAATAAGAGATATTCCATGTGGTTCAGTTAAATGCTTTTTAATTTCTTCTATGGCATCTAATTTAATATTTGCAGTCAATTCTGGCATCGGATCTATCTGATGTGTAATTTGTTTTAGACTAACTGACATCTTTATATAAAGATTATATTATAAGTTTATATAATATATAATGAGTGGTATTATTATTGCTAATGAAAATTATACCTATGAGGGACAAATAGTAGATAAAGAACCACATGGTAAAGGTACATTTTATTATACAAATGGTGATAAGTATATTGGTGAATGTAGATATAGTCAACCAGATGGTTATGGGTATTATTATTATAGTAATGGATCGTATTATCAAGGATTTTTTTCATGTGGAAAATTTAATGGTATCGGTACATTTGAAAATAAAAAAAGTATTTGTAAAGGACATTGGCGTGGTCATAAAAAACATGGGATATTTTATTTGACGCAGAAATCTCATTTTACAAGTTTTCAGCAACAATGGCGTCGTGGTCATTTAATTAAAAGCATGGCAATTCAATATATGTCGCCTAATATATTACGAACTACACGTGATAATCCTCGTTATTCACATCAAAAAAAACAAAAACAGTATCAAGGCCAACAAAATAAAAAATGTAATATTTGTTATGATTTACCTGTTAATGCTGTAAATGATGCTTGTGGACATGTAGCAACTTGTATTGATTGTTTAAAAAAATGTGATCGATGTCCAATTTGCCGCGCACCTATAAAAAATATTATAAAATTATTTATAAATTAATCTGAGTTAATTAATTGATTTTAATGATTTCTTTTTCATATTGTCTTTTATTTGTGTTTTGAACTATCATCTTGGTCTTTTTGTTCAACATCATCATCTATTGCTGTAGCTTGTTGTAATAACGTATATATATTATTTAACATTTCTGTATGTTGATTAACTTTATTATCCAAATCAGATATTTTTGACTCTAAACTTGATATGTGCGATTCTAATTCAGATATTTTTTTAGTTACTAATTCTGTAGTTTTTTTTACAGATAAACCTATTTTATTTATAATTGTTTTATGAGAAGATAAATTAGTTTTAATTTCTGATAGATTAGTCAGTTCTTGACTAAACTGATTTGTTTTTTGATGCATAGTACCAATGGTTCGAGCTATTGATATCAAAGCCATATCAATATTTTTAAGTTTGGTATTAAACGCACGAATAGTAAAGCTTGACGCATCTTTATATTGTTGCGGTACAGCTAATGTTTCTTCTAAACCAAATTTTTTTGTATCAACTTTAATTGACATGATGAACTGTATTATATTTAATTAAATTTATATATTTAAAATTATAATCAGACAATTAATTCACAAATAATACCAGCATTTTTTAATTTTTTTATTGCATTTATACCTCGTGGATATAAATATTTATAATAAACGGTTTTAATTCCATAAGATATTATGCTTTTGGCACATAAATCACAAGGTGAATATAATGTATACATTATATAATCATCGGTTATATTTCTTTCATCAATTCGTTGTAAAGCATTAGCCTCAGCATGAACTTCATTTTCTAGAGACCATTTACGATGGGCTAAACGAAATTCTTCAGTTAATATCCATTGATTAAAACTTGGAAAATTTAATAGGGTTGAATTTGATGATATAACTATTGGGTCATGTGATTGTAATGTTTTTGCCTGACTATATAATTGTTCATATTTTTCTCGCCAAAATACATTACATTCTTTGTGTTTACGAAATGTGCCATTATAACCAATTGCCATAATATGAGTGTTATGAACGATTAAAGCAGCTGTTTGTATTTTAATACATTGTGATCGTTTAGCAAATGATTCAAGTATTTCTATAAATACTTGGTGCCATGATGGACGTTTAAAATATATAGCATCAGACATATTTTTATTATTTTGTCTTATATTTCAAATTTGAATATTAAAAAAATAGAATCTATTGATGACTACTTCTCAATACCCGTATCAAATATTATATTCTGATTCTAATGAAGTAAATACTTATAAAACTGTTAATAATTCCAATTTAACTGAGCAAAAATTACCTAAAAAAATTATGCAATATATTGGATATACTAGTATTAATAATCATGTATTGACATATTATAACAAATATAATATGTTATTATTAATTCAAAGATATACAAATTCTCAATATTTTAATAAACAACCCAATACACTATATATATGGGATGTAGTAAAAAATTGTTTCTCAAGTCGAGTTTCTGAATTAAGTTTATCTCGAATAATGGCACATCGCCTTCTTATCGAGAATAATTGTATAAAATATTTTACTTATTCAACCGCTGATATTAAAATGATGCTAGATCAACATAAATATAATAAATATTTTTATTTACCTTTATTCATTCAAAATGAAACACAACAACATATTTATAAATATGATATGTTATTATTATTTGATATTAATAATAAAAAAATATATTCTTTACCTGATTTACAACATATAATCTTAGAAGTAAAAAAAGAATTATATATTACAGATCTACAGATTCAACATATTAAACAATTTTTAGTCCAATTTATTAAAGCACTTAATATTAATTATGATTTTCAAATCATTAAAAAAAATCAGTGGTCACATAAGTTATTAAAAACTATTTTTTCGTCAACATTTTGTTATATGATATTATTATCTCTTAATTATTATGAATCGGTTGAAGAATTTTTATTTGTACATAACCAATTATCTAAATATGATTTTAATCATTTAATGAATTTATATGAATTTCAATTAATTATGATTGATCATAATAGTTATAATCCAACTAATCAATGTTCTCCTATGACTCTACCTGGTCTATGGCGACAACAAACAGAAAATCAAATCTTATTGCCTAGATTATATTCTCCAAGGTTAAAATCACGCCCAACCACTTTAATAGATCAGCATATAAGACCTACATCGGGTGATGATCCATCAAAATATTCATTATTTCCAATTCATGAAAATTTATCTCAAAATAATTCAGTTGATTTAAAAAATAAAACATCCTCAAATAAATGCATTCTAAGTTAATTTTTTATATATAATACAATATATAATTATGAATATATTAGTGGCAGTGGTACCTATAATAATCATTATATTATTTATTTGGTATAATCGATATATTGAGGATAAATTATTAAAGGGATTTTGGGTTGGTAGTCCCGATTTTCTTCAATCGGCAGAATTAAAATCATTTTTATTATTTATAAGCGATAAACATTTATTATCAAATAAAAGATATGGCTATATTGTTGTTATTAATAAAGAAGGAATTATAATTAATAATCCTGTTGAGTTAACATTTGTCAATAATTCGTTAAAACCCGGATTATGTTTACAAAGTAAATATCATTTACATATAAAATGGTTAGATACATCCGGAAATCCATATGAAAAATTCTTTCCATCGCATCAAATAGTATATTATTATCCTGAATACGGCAAATTAGTCTTTATGTCACATAATCAAGTGTATGCAATACTATTCAAAGATCATTTAATGGGGGATATTACTAATATGATGCCTATTGAATCTAACTCTGATAAGCCAATCATCAATGATGATGGATCTGAAGAAATATAACATCTATACAGTACTATAATAAATTTTTTTGATCTGCATATAATTAAAACAAGCTAAACAATTTTTACATGGTTTACTATTTTTAATAATATTTTTTTTACTTTGAATAACAACAATACGTATCTTTCTAAGAAGTTTAGAAATATTCTTAGGAATGGTCTTTTTTTCGACAAGGAGGGGGCCATAAGGTACAATACCGATTTGCCCAATGTGCGAACCCGCGATCACACAAAAATTGATAAATAGCTGCAATTTCAGCATGTATGCTTTTATTACCACGAATAGTATTAAAGCCCCATGCGACAGGATCACCATTATAAATGACAACTGCAGCATGTTGATGGATTATCTTTGACATTGCAGAAATTTGACATAATTTATCAAGAATTTTGCTCATTCGAGGATATGAAATATGTAAATTTGGATTTGAAAATTTAAAAGTTAAGACTTGTTGTGATTGAGACGATTGCATGGATTGAGACGATTGCATGGATTGAGACGATTGTATTGATTGAGACGATTGCATTGATTGAGACGATTGCGGCAATTGCATTGACTGAGTAAAAGTCAACATCTTAGATTTATATAAATAAATAAATCAATATTTTAATTTTGAATATACATTTAATATACAAATAATATAATGGGCATTTTGGATTTTACAAAAGTATTTCAGCCAATACGTGCTGTAAAATTTAAAGATTTAGCTAATAAAAGACTAGCAATTGATGCAATGACAGAAATATATCGATCGGCGTTAGGAGCAAAAAGTACACATTTACTAACTGATTGCTATGGTAATCCTACAATGCATATAAATGTTATATTAGCTAATATCATTGAAATGCAAAAACATAATATTGATCAAATATGGGTTTTTGATTATGCTCAAAATACAAATGAAGTATTTCATAACCCTGCCAAATACGAAGAAGTTTTAAAACGCAATAAACGTCGAGATGATGCCCAAAAAAAGTTAGATGAATTAAACCAAATCAATAACCAGAATATATCTACGACATCTAATTCATATGAATCCAATTTATATGAATCTGATAGTGAATTATTTAGTGAATCAGATGATGAAGATAAAAAATCGGCAATTAACCAATCAAATATGACAAATGTATCTAATGTCCAAAATGATCAAATAAAAGAAGAACAATTAAAAAAAAATCGTATAGGTAAACAAGCTTTTTCTGTTTCTAAAAATATGATTAATGATATAAAACTCATGCTTAATTATTTAAATATTAAATATATTGAAGCTCCAAAAGGATTTGAAGGAGAACAAATAGCAGCGCAATTATCCGAACAAGGTGTTGTCGATGCTGTTTATTCAAGTGATACTGACTCATTGCCATTTGGAGCCAGAGTTTTATATTATAAATGCACACGTGATAAAAAAATTTATGAATATTATTTATCTGATATTTTACATCAAATCACTATGATAAATAGTAACTATCCGACCGCAACAATTACCGATTTACAAAAAATATCGATTATGCTTGGAACTGATTTTGCGCCTAAAACGCCAAATATTGGTCCAAAAACAGTTTTAAAAAAATTACATACAACTGAATTAACTGAAAAACAAAAAGAAGCTTTAAAAATCTTTCAACAAAGATATTTAGGAGAATTACAAATACATAATTCTAATCAACAGAGTTTTAGTGGGGATAATATTAACAAACTAATAACATGGCTAGTTGAAGAACGAAATTTTTCTAAATCACGTATTACCAATTGGCTTGAAAAGGTTGTCGATTTTAGCACATGTCCACCAGTTGCTAAACCATATAAAGCAAGCCATGCAAGTAAAGCAAGCCATACAAGTAAAGCAAGCCATACAAGTAAAGCAAGCCATGCAAGTAAAACAAGCCATACAAGCAAAGCAAGCCATGCAAGCAAAGCAAGCCATGCAAGCCATGCAAGTTATGCAAGTTATGCCAATCGTACAAGCAAAGCAAGCCATGCAAGCAAAACAAATCCAATATCATCGAATTTAATTACAAAAAAGAAACGTCCTCTTAAAAAGAGTCGAAAATAATATATTATATATACATATTAAATTTGGCCAAATACAAAGCATATATTAATCGATATGTCTTATTTCGATCATAAGAAGTTAAATAATCCTTATTCATCAATAACTGGGGATTTTTGAAATCACTTAAATCTGATATATTAATATTTATTATATCTATGAGACATTTATAATGTGTTTGAGATTGATCTGTCGGACAAACAATAATTTCATTTGTGTAAGCTGAATATTGTGTTATAAATTTAATTATACTATTATTTTTTATCATGTATAAATTACCGATATAGAAATTTATAGGTAAACTATCATATTTAAATGGATTGCATTTAAATAACTGCAATTGGTGCTTATGTATAACATGGCTTCTTCGAATATTTTCAGTATACTGGTTTATTTCTTGTAATAATTGTTGAATAAACGGGGGATCGTTTTCTTTAATAATATAAGTATGCATCATCTTACTATAAAAATATCATTTTTTATTTAGTGGTCATAACTAACCCATTGTATAATAAAAATTGATCATTTCCATCAATTTGCATTGCTATGCTTTCTTTTTGTTCAACACATGTTATACTAAAATTTATATAATTAATATGTTGATCATCGGGTAAATTATGAATATCGCCATATATCATAATAATAGGATGATCATATACACATCGAAAACCTAGACTTTTTATAACAAAGGATAATTGTTTTCCTATTACTTTATTTATAACTGTAATGTTATGAATATCTTCAGATCGAACTTCTTGATTACAAATTTTATTTAATACAAATGAAGCTTCTTTAGGTAATGATTTGCGACGACCACGTATTGGTCGATTTATTAATTCAGAAGATTTTTTTGATTCAAGTTGCCTATTTTTAATATTTTCTAAATTGTGTTTCTCAGATAAAATAACAGTTGGAGTTGATGGTGTTGATGAATTAGTTGATTTTCGGCGTAATATTGATTTTTTATTATTTTCGGTTAATACTCTTGTTGAATATTTTTTAGTTGAACTAGATCTTACGGGTGTTTTTATTTTTCGATTAGCATCTAAAAATCCCATTAATAGTCTAAAACGTATTTCCTTATCATTATACAAATAACATTCTGGAATTTGTTTATTTTCTAATAAATATTGAATTTCATCTGCATTAACATCAAGTACATTATATACCTTATTTTTATTAACAAACTTTTTATCAGCTACTTTTTTATCTTTAGTTTTTTTTAAATAAATTGAAACAATATTAAATCGACGAGCAACATATTCACGAACTATATCTGTCATATTATAAAGTTTAGGAATAATACCATTCCCGGCTGATAAAATTATACCAATCATATATGGATCGTTTGCAACAGGTTCAAGTTTATAAATAATAGGTCGGCTAATTAATTTTTGTCGTTTTTGCCACTTATGTTTTTTTTGTAAATATTGATCAATTTGAATATCAAATAATCCATCAATACAATTATATAATGTCAATACACCGTTTTGATTTATCAAAAATTTATCTTGATATTCAGTCTCAATTTGATATAATGTATGATTTTGTCGCATAATTGTATGTACAATCCGTGTATGATGATCATCACCTATAATTATATCTCCTTTAATTAGATTTTTGATATATTTTAAACCACCAAAATATAAAGGTATCAATGTATTTGGGCCAAAATAATTATAGGTTTCTGTAAATTGTGGAGATTGTTTTTTTTGAAAAGAATGAATCCATAATGCTGGTAATTCACGACTATGGGCCAAATCCGTATTTTTAACCTCATGATCTGATGTTTCAGATATTTCAAGTTTTATATTTTCATTTGTATCAGTATTTATTTTATTAGACGAATCAGATATTTTAATATGTGTTTGTTCATTAGTTGAATCAGTCATAGGTACATAATAATATATAATTTATATTCAAATTTCTTTAGCAAAAAATTGAAAAAATCTGTACTATGTGTAGTATTATTCTTTAAATGATTAAAATTTACGTCCAAACTGTTCAAAAAAACATTGACATTAAGATGCGTCCTGTGATAACTACTGTCATTAGTCATGATTGTACAAAAAAAGACCATGATTACAACAATCAATCATCGGAATATGATTCTGATATTGATTCAGCGGATGAGTCCACGGCTTGGTTTTAAGAGTAGGACTCGAGAAGCAACAGAATAGTTGCCAAAAATCCAATGGACGTCAAACAACGGATTTTACCAACATGCGATGAACTAACATGATACCATCAATATGTTATTATTGAGGTAACATTCCTAATATTTTTTTTTAATAAAATAAAATTTTATTAGTATTAGTTAATAATGGATTAATAATACCTAACATCAAGCCCAGGGTAATTCCTCCTTCAATAGAATTTAATATTAATCCCATTAATAAACCACGCATAAATCCTGATATTATATCACGGTATAATTCATTTAATTTAATCTTTTTTTCTTTATCTTTTTCCTTAATTAAATATAAATAATATTTTAATTCTTTACGACTAACCTTACCATCCCCATTGAAATCTAGAGTTTTTATTCTATCAATTTCATTTTCACTATCATAATAATAGTATATTTCAATCGCTAATATTAAAATTAAAATTATAATTCCGCCTATAGATATATCATTAAATGAATGCATTAATAGTTTATATTAGTATTAAAGATATTTTATACTTAAATATATAACTATGTCCTCAGATTTATTGAATAATGATGAATTTTTTCAAAGTTGTAAAGACGGCAATCTTCATAAAATAAAACGTTTAATCCATGATTATCCTAAAAGATTTAAAAGTATTAAAATCAGTGAAATGATGCATGATACATATGGAATTCCAAAATTAATAGTCGGTAAAAGCAATAAAGATGGTATTTTTGTGAAAATTTATAATCAAAAAAATGATAACTATATTATTCAAGATCAAAAATTGTACCCAGGTATTATATTTCGTTTAAAAATATATAAACATTGCTTAATAATAGCTTGTCGAAATGGCAATCTTCAATTGGTAAAATGGATATTAGATAAAATACCTATTTTAAATACAAATTATTTAGAATTATTCCAAGTAGCTTGTCAAAATGGCCAATTACAAATAGCCCAATGGTTACACCAAAATTTAAAACATGACAATGACCCATATCTACCAAGAGACTCCGATATAAGAAATAGTTTCTCATCTTCATTTTATTTAAAATATTATAAAAAAATATTTCACTTAACGTGTATTGCTGGGCATCTTGTCGTTGCTCAATGGCTATTTCAAAAAATTCCAAATTTATTAATACAGGAGGATTTATTAATTCAGATCTGTACTGAAAAAAGTCAAAATGATAAAACTGCTATGTTAGATTGGTTGTTTAATTTATGGGAAAATCCTAAACCAGTGAAAAATCTTCCAAAAAATAAAATGATTCAAAATCGATTATCAAATTCAGACGCAACAGAATATGAAATTTGGTATCCACCATACGACCCTGATGATGATGATGATGATTATTCGTATGATGATTTTTATCCTATCAGAATACCTATTAATAAGAACCAAAAGCAAGCAGTTGACAATCAAGCAGTTGACAATCAAGCAGTTGACAATCAAGCAGTTGACAATCAAATAGCTCATGAAGACCAACTAATTAAAATCCAGCAAAAACTTAAAAAAGAATTTTTGAATGTTTTATTTGCATCTGCCTGTGAAGCAGGTTGTTTTAGTGTGATAAAATATTTAATTAAACAATTTCCCAATATTAAGTTTCAATTAATAAATAATGCTGCTTTGATTATAGCGTGTGAAAATAACAATTTGGATCTTTTACAATGGTTAGTTAATTATTTTAATATTCAATATAATGCAGAAATTGACTATGGATTTGTTTTTGCTTGCGAAAATGGATATTTGCAATTGGCCAAATGGTTACTTCAACATTTTCCGCAAATTAACGTATCATCATTTTCGCATTATGCTATCCGTACTACTTGTTTTAATGATCATATTGAGACATTTAAATGGTTATTAGAAATAACATCAGATACAAGCTACCGCAATTATATCCCTTATTTATATAACTATAGTAATTATAATTCAGCTTGTCGAAATTATATAAAAGAACATTTTATGAATATATTAGAATATGAAAAATATAAATCACAACTTAAGAATGGACCTAATTATTTAGACGATAATTATTTAGACATTAATGATCAAAACTTTTTAACAATGTCAACATCATATGAGACATATTATGTGGATAATATGACGTCATTTATATTACCGCAATATTTAATACAAATATTATGCCAATATGATAAAGTTGAAATGCTTAAATGGATATGCACCAAAAATAAACTAGATATATATAGTATATATCAGAAAGCTATTCAGTATCAAAGTTTTTATATCATAAATTATTTACAGATACATTATTACGATATTTGTACTTATATAGAGCAATGTTATGTATCCCCAGACAAATATCTAAAATACCAGAATATCATAAATAAATCAGCTATGGATATAAACTATAATATAGAAGAATGTTTTTCTTTTGCATGTCAAAATGGATTATATAATGTAGCTATCGATTTATTAAAAAAAATCTGTATCGAATATAATCAAGATAGTTATTTATATCAGCAATGGAAACAGACTGGGATTAATAATTCTAAACCATTGATTATTGGCTGGATAGATGATTATACTAATATGGCATTAATTATAGCTGCTCAACATAATAATTCTCATATCTTAGAATATTATTATCAACATACTGAATGGCCGCGTTTACGAATTTTAAATGAATAAATCACAAATATAATCAATACAAAATATCATCAATACAAACATAAAAAATATAATCAATGCAAATATTATCAATGCAAATATAAAAAATATAATCAATGCAAATATCATCAATACAAATATAAAAAATATAATCAATACAAATATACTCAAAAAAATACAATTCATCAAAACGAATTAGATTTATTGAATTTTTTTTTAGTTCGGTAACCCAAGACTAGTCCTAATTGCCTCTGAGTTCTTTGATTCATGATCGACGAGAATTTGAATATTCATTCCTTGATTGATCATGTTTTGATAGTGTTGATGAATATCTGGGCCTTGTTCATCATTCACTTGAACAATCACAGTGAGTTTCATATTCAGTGTCTGAGATAGATATCGGAGCAAAGCCCATAGTAACAAATCATCAAACTCAGAATCATGAATCAAGATTCGAGGCATTTCGCTCACAATAGTCAATTGGTCGTCTTTGATGGCTTTGGCGAAACAGCGAACCATATTAAATGCTTGGGGTTCATCTGTAATCTCTCCGGAGATATATCCCATCAAGATTGCAATGCCATTAACGACATCTGTAAGACAACCGTTGAGCTTGAACCCTGAAACAGCTTTGGAAATCCAACGCACGCACCGATGTTCTAGAGTTTGGGATGATCCATCTGAGTTTGGAACATCGATATCACAAATTTCATCTGAAATTTGTTTCGGAACTCCAAATAAACTCAAAACATCGCGAGCATGCAGAGATTCCTGCCAGTTCTTCCGGACAATAAACTGCAGAAGAAATTGAGTCCATTCAGATAGACTGTTGATGTCTTTAACATCACGAAAGGCTTGAATGAATTGTTCCAATTTAGTGGCAGCTTCATCACATTGACGAGCCTTAAGCTCATCAACAACAGGTTGAACTTTATCCATTTTCTTTTGTACAAATTTGTCTACATGCCATTTAGGCATGGGACAATGAATGGCCTTAAGCTCTTCTTGAAGAGCAGGCAATTGATAGAGATCGTATATAGCCTCTTGAAGTCGAATGCCATAAACGGGAATGTTGTATTTTCGATACAACACATTATTCTGCATCCATTCAGCAGATGCATTCTTGATGTTAAACGGAGGGGCTGATATTCCAACATGTTGACGATATCCAAACACCGACTTATCGCGCTCATTTTGCAGATGGTCAAAAACAGTTTTGGTCAACTGCGACGAGACCATCGCTATTAGTTGGTTTGATTCATAAATATCAGCAGCTAGTCCGTTATTGGCAATGGAACTCATGACCGGACGATGAAATTATAGGAATTGCTTGGCCCGAAATATATATCTAGGATAGAGACATCACTTTAAGCTAAAATATTCAATTTTTTAAGGTTTTATGTCATTCGAATTCATTAAATCAGCAATAATTTGTTGTGAATTTTTTGAATCATAATCAAATAAAATGGAAATACCTGACATTATACGGCGTAAATATTTATAATAATTTTCATAAATTATCATACCATCATTAGGATTAATTTGTACATATGCTTTAATGTGTTGATTTAGTTGTTTAGAAAGATATAATAATAATGCCCATAATAACATATCATCAAATTCAGAATTATGAATTATATATTGTGGCATATTACTTATGATACTTAAATCACGCTTTTTAATAGAATTTGTAAATCGTTGTACCATCTGAAATATATCATCAGTATTTATAATATTATTAGGTGATTGATTCATAAGTATCGCAATACCATTGATAACATTAGTTATTCGGCCATTAAGACATATAGGCATTTCCATCTCAGTATGTATTTGAGAAGATTGTTTTTGGAATGTTATTGCTTTTAATAACTGATTATTATCAATTTGCCATATTAGATCCACAGTAGGAGCAATAAATTTAAGTTCTTTATATAACTCCGGGATTTGGAATAATTCGTATACCAGTTTTTGAACTTGCATACTGTATTCTGAAAGATAATAATGTGGAAATTTAAATTGAATCCATTCAGGAGTAGCATAATATATTGGATTAGATAAAGAAACGGCGATCTTTAGATTATCTATTGGCAGATATTCTATTAAATTTAGAACACTTTTTGTAAGTTGAGAAGCAATAATAACTGACATCTAATATAAATATAGTTACACTATACTGTCTAATTTTATTTTCATTTTTTTATGAAAATCTTCTTATTAGGAGATCTAGTTTATTATTCAATTAAGCCCATTAAAATATGAAGTTAAATATATGTATACATTTATTTATGAAATTTAATATATCATCTAAAAAATTGACATATGGTTGTATTATAAAAAATAATAATGATATATATCCGCTACAAATTCAGCTATTTTTAAATAAATATAGAAATCAATGTTTAGATTTTAACTTATTTAAACAAGCCTGTATAGAAAATAATATTATAGTAATTAGATGGTTTATAAAAAATTTTCCAAAGGTAAAAAAAGATTTTTATCATTCTCTAAAAAATATGTGTAATTTTATTATATGTGTAAAAAATCCGTGTCAGGACCCTTTTCATGTGTTGTATCAAAATAATCATTTGGATATTTTATTAAATATAATACAAACATATAAAACATCATCCGATATGATATATTATCTATTTATAGCTAGTTGTATAAAAAATAATATATATATTTTATATTGGATTAAAATGAATAATTTAATGATCAATAAAGATGGATTGGTTTGGGCCTTTCGGATGGCATGCACAAATGGACATTTAAGTGTTATACGTTGGTTAATCAATAATATATTAATTATTGATCAACATATTATAATTAATACATTTATAGATGCATGCCAGGAGGGACATGTTAATATTGCTCAGTATATTAAGAATTATTATCCAAATATGATTTCTATAACCGATGCATTTTTTGCTTTTCAATATGCATGTCGAAATGGTTATTTACATTGTGTTCGATGGGTAATATCTGAATGGCCAGTAATTGCTCAAGTTTATAGTCCTTATATATTAACATGGACCTCTCCATCGAATTCTATAGCTATGATGAATTGGGCAAAATCTGAATACCCAGAAATTGATTTACAAACTGTCGAATCTATTTTTAAAGAAGTATGTCAATATGGGCAATTGCATATAGCACAATGGCTTAAAGAGAATTGGCCAGAACTTGACCATAATATTAATTTAGAACATATACATGAAAAAAGTCATTCGCATATCTTACAATGGTTAAAAACCTTAAAATAGATTTTATAATTTATTGTTTTAGAACACTTATAAAATGCTATTATGTTCTTAAAAAAAATTTATTATTAATAAAAAAACAATCGTTATATGATGGCCATATTCAGATCTCCGGTTATAGGATTAGAGTAGGATACCATGGTAGTACCACTAAAATTGGGATTATTTTGAAAATATTCATAAAAATCATAATTTAAATTATGACTTAGACATTGCAATAATTGTCTAAATAAAGAGACATCAGGTTGCAATGTATAAATAATATATTTGGGACGTTGAATAACATAATCAAAATTATGATATTTAAACGCATTAACAAAGGTATAAATTTTGTTATACATAACCTCTTCTGATATATACATGACAGGATTAACATTCATTAATAACATAATGCCATTAGTTATCGATTTAATTGAATAATTTAAACTAAATGATCGTAAACTAGCTCTAAGATATATTAATTCATTTTGTAAATTATGATCATATAACATAAGATTCTTTGATACGCCAAATATCTGTAATATATTAGATTCTGTATTATATGTTCGCCAAGCTTGATTAACAACAAATGGTTGAAGAAAATTTTTCCATTCATCTGGTGTAGAAATATTCGAAATATTATTATAAGCCTTAATAAATTGCTTTAATCTTTCAGCTTCTTGATTCATTCCATCATTCTTTAATATTTCGATAATTTTCATATTATTATTTAAATATATTGGATTAAATACCCATTGTAATTTATAATTAATTGGTCTAGTATGTTCTAATTGTAGTAAATCAAATAATTCATAGATAAGTTCTTCAATTCTTAAACCATAATTATTCACTTGATAATGGGGAAATACCAATTCATATCGATAAGATGGAATTTTCTTTAATTGTTCTCGCGGATCATTATTATGATCTTCAAAGATATACCGCATCATTTTTTTGTTTGGTGGAAATAATCTATATTGTTAGATTATTTCAATTTTTTTGATATAAATGGGATATATGTGTATATTTTAAAACTATTTATTACAAGAATCATAATTGATATTAAACATATAACATATAAATCAATAAAATGGAGTATATTTTACAATATAATCAAATTATACCATCAGAATTAAATGATGATTTTTTTAAAAATTACATTGGTCAAAATTTTGATTACTATATTTTTATACAAGCATGTGTAAATGATAATATTGATATGGTTAAATGGTTAGCTAAAAATTATCCTCAATTTATTGAAGATTGTCAAGCGGATATTTCTATATGGGAATCTAACCATTATGCACATCCTAACCGTTCTTTTAATGGTATTATTGAATTATTATACCCAAAAGGAAATTTATCAATATTTCGTTTTATATTAACTAACTGTCGAGTAAAAGACAAAACATTAAATATGATATTTGTGCATAGTTGTGAATATGGGCATCTTGAATTAGCCCAATGGTTAAAAAATAAATGGCCAGATATAGATCATCGTTTTAATAGTGATCGTTTTAATGATCATAGTTTTAATGGTGATAGTTTTAATATATTTAGATATCACAAATCTGAATTTATTAGTGATTATGCATTTTGTCAAGCATGTGCCAATGGTCATATCTGTGTTGCTAAATGGTTGAAAAAAAATTGGCCAGATATAGATCATTGTGCGAATTCAGCTTATGCTTTTAGATTAGCATGTGCAAATGGTCATATCTGTGTTGCTAAATGGTTAATTAATACTTTTTCAGATATTACTCCATATATATTATCATCATATGCTTTTAGATATGCTTGTATTAATGGTCATATCAGTGTTGCTAAATGGTTAATTAATAATTGGCCAGATATTGATAAAAACGCCAATAAAAAAGAAACTTTTGAAAAGGTTTGTGCAAATGGTAAATTAGAAATAGCTAAATTACTTAGGATTAGATGGTGGGGACATAATCCTTTAGATGATATTATTGGTTATGATTCATTAATTGTATCTTGTAATAAAGGCGATCTTTTATTATTTAAATGGTTATTACGTCAATATACTCAATATGCCTTTGATATAAATCAAGCTTTTGATACTGCATGTTTATATGGATATATAGATATGGCCAAATGGATAAAAGAATATTGGACAAATGTTCCACAACAGACAACATTAGATATGGCAGTTAGTAATGCCTGTATAAAAGGTAAGTTGGACTTACTTGTATGGTTATGTAGTTTTAAAAATCCTATTCCTAATATTAGAAAAAATGATGATGCTGCATTTCGTTATGCATGTGAAAATGGGCACTTAATTATAGCTATTTGGCTAATACATCATTTTCCAATTGATATCCAAGCTAAATCAAATTATGCCTTTCGTTATGCATGCGCTAATGGACATATGGATGTTGCACAATGGTTAAAAAATAAATGTTCAAATATAAATTTACAAGACATTAATAGTGCTTTTTATTTAGCATGTGAAAAAGGTAATTTAAATATAGCACAATGGTTATTAAAACAATGGCCAACTATAGATTTAAAAAATATTGCCAAAAATATATTTTTATCTGCACTTGAAAATGATTTCGTTAATGTTGCATATTGGATATATAAATTATGTCCAATTGACACTACAGCTCATCAAAATCTTATAGAGGAATTAATTGAAGATTATTTATATGATGCTAAAAAAATTAGCCAACTTAAAGAATTTTTACCATATTATATTATAGTTTAATTAATTTTGAATATTATTTATTAGTGTAATTATGAATCCATTTAATTGTAGGTTTTTTCAAGCTTATGAAGAATTTGCACATATTACACAAATAGATAATAATGAAGAAGTATATCAACTTATCAAAATATGTATTGAATATGAAAAACAATTGAAATACGATCATCCCATTCCATTACTTCTGAAATTAGATCAACCTACTATACTTAAATTATGGTCTCCAGTATTAGATTTTATAGCTAAAAATGTTAATAAAAAAATAGATTTTCAATTATTTCGATTAGTTTGTAAAGAATGTAATCCAGAAGTTATTCAATGGTTTTATAAAAAATTTCCTGAATTATCATATGACTGCATAAAAAATTTTAAACAAGAAAAATTTTTAGATGTTTTACATAATTTATTTAAAAAGGGGTTAATTCAGTTGATCAAAAACATGATGTCTCAATCTTTAGAATCTGTATATATTAAAGATATTGTATTTATTAATGCTTGTACATATGGACATTTGGATATTATCCAATGGTTAAAAAATAACCATATTGATAATTCTAGTAAATGGCCCTTAGATTTTTTACAAATTATGTGTCAGAAGGGAAACGTATCTATATTACAATTATATATGGATCAATGGTCACATCATTTTAGATATAATAATATTGCATTTCAAATTTTTCATACGGCATGTTGTAATACGTGTGCTCATTTTTTATTTGATCAATTTGATTATATAAAACAACAGTGTATAAAAGAATTTAATATATTTCATCGGGATTATTTTTCATATCAGCATTATAAATTAGGTAGACAAAATATTGTATTTGTAATTATTAAACATAATCTTATACCTTTCTTAAAATATATATTACAATCGTGTTCCATATCTATTGAATCAAAAGTTGCATTATTTATTAAATTCTGTTCTGATGGTAATTTAAATATGGCCCAATGGTTAAATGACAAATGGCCTCAAATTCGTCAAGAAAAAAATGCTGAATTAGCTTTTAAAAAGGCATGCCAGAAAAATCATTTACATATTATTAAATGGTTATATACCAATAATTGGCCATTATGCTCTATAGATCTTCAAGAATTATGTGAAAAAGGGCATCTCATTATGATACAATGGTTAATAGAAAACTGTCTAAATATATTACCATCTTATATATCACATGAATTTAGCATAATATGTCAAAAAGGTTATCTACAAATGGCTCAATTATTTATAAAAACTTGGCCATCTGATAAAAATTATAAATATTTAGATTATACTTTTCAACAAGTTTGTAAAAATGGTAATTTATCAATGGCTCAATGGATGAAAATACAATTTCCTAAAATTAATCCAACATCAGATTCATATAAAGCTTTTTCTCTAGCATGTAAATATGGTCATTTACAGGTAGCTCAATGGCTTCATGATCAATGGCCATATTGTGAACGATTCATTAATCCTATAGATCAGATTTTTAGTGACACCTGTGCAAATGGCCATTTATCAACAGCAAAATGGATATTTCAAACATGGCCAAATATAGATAAATATGATGCATTTTATTATGTATATTTAAAAGGTCATTATGACTTAGCTAAATGGTTTATTAAAACATTAAAGTTAAAACCAGTTCTATGTATAAAAGATATTTATCAAGAAATATATAATAAACATTATAATATCAGAACATTATTTATAGAGAATTGGCCGGATATATTTTAAATTGCATGGCATAAAATTGATTTTTTTTTGATTTTATGATATTAAAAAAACAAAATTAATTCTAAGGTGAAATTATAAGATGGCGTTTTATAGTCAACTATTTGATCATTATTTGGAGACCAAAACATTGGAGTGTCAAAATACTAATTCATCCGATTCATCCAATCTATCCAATTCATCCAATTCATCCAATTCATCCAATTCATTCAATCTATCCGATCTATCCGATCCATCCAATTCATCAATGAAACTCGAAAAATTATTGCAACAATGTTTAGATTTAGAAAATCAATATAAATTTGGTGAAATTATACAACCTTTGCCATTTACTGAAGATACAATTAAATATTTGTTATCACCGGTTTTAGAATTTTTATATAAATCTGTCGGTAAACGATTAGATCATGAATTATTTATTGAAGTTTGTAATAATGGCGACAGTATTACTGCCAAATGGTTATGTCAGAAATTTCCTATGTTATTACATTCAAAACTTTTTATTAAACATGTTAATCCGACTCAAATATTTGGATCAACCAAATTTCTTAAAATGGCATGTATTCATGGTCATCAGGATATTGTTCATAAAATTTTAAAAATTGCCCCATACTTAAAATTAACGTCATATGTTAATCTATCATTTTATATTAGCTGTAAATATAATCAAATTAATATTGTAAAATTAATTTTAGATAACTATCTAAATAAAATTAAATTTAATATTCATTTAGCATTTGAAATGGTTTTAGGTAATGGTTATACGGAACTAGCTAAATTATTACTTACTAAATTTCCAATTAGTTCGCAAATAGATTTTAATTTACAACCGACAAATTCTCCTACATCCAATGCTATAAATTATATTTCTAATAATATTATTAATTGTCATATTGAGTTTGATCATCACTATATTGTTCAATATCTCGATGATTATACAAATGACTATTCATTATTAAATAATATATTTGCTCGTATATGTTGTCACAATAATTTAACAGCCGCTAAACAATTTAAAGCTAAATGGCCCCATGTGGATATTAATGAAGCTAGAGTTTGTATATTCCCAGAAATATGTAAACGAAACTATATACAAATGGCTCAATGGATTTATCAACAATTTCCAGATTTAGCTATATCATGCCATATTATTAATGATGCACTCCAACAAACTTGTAAAGTTGGGGCACTTAAAATGGTACAATGGCTTTTAGAACAATTTGCCACAATAATAACTATTCAAATGAAACACAATGCTTTTATTCATGCCTGTGTATATAATCAGTTTATTACAGCACAATGGTTATTTGATAATATTCCTATTCAATCTTTATTAGTTATCAATATGGCATTTAAAAATAGTTGTTATGCTTATTCAAATTCGCCAACAATGTCAAAATTTGGATTTAATAAGTATGAACAAATAAATTCTGATCTAAATATTGAACAGGCTGATGATATGGATCATGATTATATTGATATAGAACATTTATACGACCCATTTGAAAAATATCATAATATTACTAACGACAGACTACGTATGATTAAATGGTTATTATCTAAAATGGAATTTATTGGTAATAGATTACCATATTATGCCTTTCAACATGCTTGTGCTGGAGGTCAATTATACATTGCTCAATGGTTATTAGAACAATTTCCAGAAATTAAGTCAAGATTATTTGATGATAATGCATTTTTAAATGCATGTCAAAATGGTCAACTGGCTACTGCGAAATGGCTAATTAAGGTATTTCCTGATTTGATTAATAAAGTAGATTATCGTAATATTTTTAAACAGACTTGCTATAATGGAAATTTAGAGTTAATAAAATGGTTATTAGAAATATTTCCAATGATTAAACCCGGTATGGAAGAATTTAAAATATCTTATTCGAGTGGAAATATTAAATTAATTCAATGGTTTTTGACTAAATTTTCTATCACTAAAGATCAACTCTATAATGAAAAATATATACTTTTTAATGTCGCTTGTAAAAATGGATATTTTCATCTTATACAATGGTTATATGATCAGTTATATCAAACGAATATACTTTATATGGAAATGCCATATTTTGAGATATTTCAAGATTTATGTCGAAATAATCGATTTAATATTATGATTTGGTTCATAAAGAGATATTATTCTCGTGGTAATTTTCAAAATCGACCAATATTTTCAACAATATGTCAAAGTAAAAATATAAAAATGATTAAATGGTTTTTAATAAAATTTCCTAAATATAAAGTTTATAGCGATGATCATAAAATAGCATTTTATGATATTTGTGGGTCTGGAAATTTAAGATTGGCTAAATGGTTAATTAAGATTTGGCCTAATATTCCAATAACCTCAGATCTTTTACAAAAAATACATGCTAATGCTCAACCACATATCTTAAATTGGTTATATAAACAATTTCCAAATATATTTGATGTAAATATTATAAAACAAATATTTAAAGAAAATACTTTCTTATCACTTTCAATATGTAAATGGTTCAAATTAAAATGGCCACAATTGGAATTAACATTAGAGCATTACAAATATGCTTGTCAAATTAATGATTTAGATAAATTAATATGGCAATCAGATAAATTATTTAATTTACCCACAAATAAAAAAACAACTTTATTTATGATAGCATGTCATTATAATAGTTTTGATATAATTCAATGGTTTCTGCAGCAAGAACAAATGTCAGATATCATTGATACAGCATTATATACTGAAGCATTTTATAAGGCATGCAATCAAATTGATACATTTTTAGCACAATGGTTCATGACTCATTATCATAATCTAATTAATTACTCTTTTCAAAGAACTTTTAATATTTTAGAAGCAGCTTGTGCAAAGCGATTATATTGTATGTTAGAATGGTGTTTAGAATATATACCTATTACTCCAAAGATGATAGAACAATTATTAATAAAATGTACATCACATCAAAATTATTTTAATCTACCACGATATAAAAATATATCAAATGAGCCATTTTATATAATACTTCAACAAGCATGGCTCACATACATGAATAAGTCTGATAGAGATCAGATACAATATCTTTATATTTGCAGTTTAGGCTATCCTGAGTTAACTAATCAAATTTTTAATAAAAATAAACATACATCCAATTCTTAATAATCTGCATAATATTTTTTTATATTATTATCATTATGTCAGTATAATAAATTTAATAGATATAATGTGCGATTCTCGCTCAACTAATATAACATATCAAGAACCAAATGCAATTTTTTGGAGTTCTCCAAATTGTTCAGGTCGACAAATGGAATTAACAGCTGGCGAATATCCAAATCTTGATAATGCCCCAATTACAAATGGAATTCGAATTGGTATTAATGATATTGATAGTATGTGGATTCCACCAAATATGACGGCAACTGTATATGACAGTCGAAATTTTGGCAACCAACTTGGTACATATTCAGCTGGATTATATTCGGATTTAAATAATCCGCGATTATATGCCGGAAGAAATCAGATTGATAGTATTAAAATTACGCGTAAGATGCCATGGATTGATCATTTAACAAACTGTTGTACGGGCAAAGTTTCCAATGGAGCAACTCCTCAATCTTGCGGTATGTTTTGGGGTAAAGGTAATGATTTAGGACTTTGTGATGACCTAATGGAAACATATTGTAAAAATCCAGCTCATCAGAATGATGCTAAATGTTCATGTTATGGAGTACCTGTTATGAAGGATGACCCACTTGATGTACGACTCATTAAAGCACAACCTAAATGCTGGTCAGAAAAATGTGCAACATATGGGTATCTCCCAAGCAATATGGTTAAATCTCCTTGTCCAGATGTTAAAATCTGTAAACAAGATATTCGTTTACCAGGTTCAAATAATATTGTTAGAGAAAATCAATATATCCAAGATTGTTCCGACCGTAATATAAATTCGTCATCTAATCCATCATCTGGATCATCATCTGGATCATCATCTAATTCGATCACGAATATAAATAATTTAATAAGTTGGGCTCGTGATAACAAACTATGGATATTGGTTATAATTATTGTTTTCATAGTATTCCAATCATGGCCAAAATCTAATACTCAAGATAATAAAGTAACTAGAATACCAACTTAATTATTACTATAGTCCAATCTATTTAAAATTTTAATCTTCCAAACTTTAAATAACATCTAAATTAAAAATGTTATATTTTTATTAATATCATAAATATGTCCTCTGAAGCACTAAATTTACCAATATCATCTACGTTAAGTGTTCCAAATCTATTAGCCAATACATTAGGATCCGCATCTAATCCAGCTTATTATTTTTCAAATTCTATAAATACAGGCATGTATGCTATATCATCACCACCCACATTAGGATTTGCTGTGTCAGGCACACCTGTATTAACAGCAGAGTCTAATATGATAAATTTTTATCAACCATTACAGTTACCTGATGTGACAGCACCTACTCCAACTTCTGCAACAGAAGGTTATATTTATAAAAAATCAGGTTCTAATAAATTATATTGGAGAACTCTAAATAGTGGTGAAATAGATTTAACAGCTATTGGTGTTTCATATCCTTTACAAGCGACAGATGGAAGTATTTCTGCCCCAAGCTACAGTTGGACCAATGCACCTTTAACAGGGATATATTTATCAACAACAGATACAATGCGATTTACATCAGCCAGCACAGATGTATTACAAATTAATGCAACAGGCAGCACATGCTATAAATCATTAGATTTATCTAATCAAAATATATCTAATATTAACACTTTAACATGTATAACAACTAATATCTCTGATTTAAATATTTCAAGTAATACTATCACAACTACAGTGACTGACTCTGATATAAGTCTTATACCAACAGGTACCGGTAATGTAGTGTTAAATGGTCAATCAAGTTTAACAAATCATGCTATTACAAAACAATATGTTGATAATCTAGCACACGGTCTAGATATGAAAGATGCCGTTGATTCAGCGACAACAGCAAACGTTAATTTAGCTGCAGGTGGAGATATTGAAGATGGAAAAACATTAGAAGGTGTTGTTTTAACAACTGGTATGCGAGTATTAATTAAAAATCAAACTATTGGATCTGAAAATGGTATTTATGATGTACAAGCAGCTGGAGTTGCTCCTACTCGATCTGCAGATTTTCCAGCTGGTACAAATACAGTCTCAAAAGGCTCATTTACTTTAGTTATTAGCGGAAATTTAGATGGTACAAGTTGGGTTCTTAATAATGCAGATCCTATTGATGTTGGCACAGATGCATTGACATTTATACAGTTTAGCACTAATGTTGGTGATAATTTAGGTAATCATACGGCAAGTTAAAATTTATCAATGGCCAATTTTTCAATTCAAGATCTGGCTTTGGGTGGAGTATCAACGCCATCGATTTCTTTTCAAGGAATGCCCACAACTGGTTTATTTGCTACAACAGGCGATATTATAAATATAACGTGTGCTGGTACTACACGACTTGCCATTAGTCCAACGGAAGCTAATTTTCAAGCTCAAGATGTTGTTAATGTTGGTCAATTAGCAATTGGAGCAATAACTACATCCCAACCATTAACAATTTATACAAATACAACAACGGCCGATGGTATTCAGATTGAGCAAAATAGTACCGGAGATGCAACAATTACTTATAAATTAACAAGCGGTACTGCCTTTACATGTGGTATAGATAATTCAGATAATGATAATTTTAAAATTGCTCCAGGTGAGGCATCATTTAGTTCACAAGCATATGTAACATTAAGCGGATCTATTGCAAGTGAACTTAATGCTACAATTACTCACCCAACTAATGGATTATTAGGTAGTATATATATGACTACACCAGGTGGTAGAGTTGGTATGACATTAATAAGAAACTATTTATTAACACAACGTTGGGATTTTCAAATACAAAGTGATGCATCTTATCAGATATATAATAATACAAGCTTATATACAACAATAGCAATTAATACAAATGGCCAAATTGGTATTAAGAAAACGACAGCTAATACACCACTTGATGTTAATGGTGAAATTCAATCTGACGGCTGGACACAAAATCATGGTCGGCAGTTATCAACAGGATTATCGGCTGGATTAGTTCGAAAAAAATATTCATTTGGAGGTTCTAGTCCTAATAATGAAACCGATTTTGATAATGCTCTTAAAGGATTAAATGCAACAGAAGCAGTTGTTATTGCCGATATTAATAATAGTTATAGTGGAGATGCTTCGACTATTTTTATTATGACTGGATATATCTACGCAGATACCGAGGGTACATATACTTTTGATACTAATTCTGACGATGCGAGTGATGTATTTGTAGATGGCAAACTCGTAGCTCACTATTATGGAATTCATACTGCTAACGGGGCTGGTACACAACTGAGTATATATCTGAAGGTTGGTCTACATCGTTTAGTATACCGTATTCAAAATGGTACAGGTACAATGGCTTATACATTATCATGGCAAATTCCAGGTGGTGGATCATTTGTTGTAATACCTAGTGGGAATTTCTTCTATTCATCGGCCGATTGGTTTACTTTGGATAATAATTCAGCTATGATTAATCCACTGACTAGTACAACATATATTAATGCAACAC
>Ga0114931_10000356_pt1 | contig 54234 bp, 36 predicted proteins | sample 2SBtaG_FD_89579 | JGI IMG/M metagenome (GOLD analysis project Ga0114931, IMG submission 89579) | Deep subsurface microbial communities from Kolumbo volcano to uncover new lineages of life (NeLLi) - 2SBTROV14_V59a metaG | ecosystem: Environmental > Aquatic > Marine > Volcanic | place: Kolumbo... | reverse complement strand
TCAAATGATTCTTCCCGATGGTGGGATAACATCCATACCAAATTAAAAGAATCAAGGGAAGATGTTGTTCATAAAGCAGTTAAAAAATCATGGCTAACTCTATCTAAAAATACAGGCTCTAATAATCAGGTAGACTGGAAGTGGGACATTCTTCATAAAGTCACACATCATCATCCTTTAGGTCAGGTTAGCTTCCTAAAGAGATTTTTTGATGTGGGTCCTCTATCAACAGATGGTGGCAATGAGGTAATCAATAACATGATGTTCAAACTGGACACTACAGGCATTTTCAATGTAATTGCGAGCCCTGCAGTACGAACAGTAATCGATCTTGGAAACATGAATGAGGCCCAAAGCATCAATCCTACCGGTCAGTCAGGCAACGTACTTAGCAAACACTTTGCTGATCAATCTGAAATGTTTACAAATGTTGAGTTTAGGCCCCAATTAATTGATAAAAAGGGAATTACCCAACATACTCAATCAACTTTAACATTATCTCCACTTAAATAATCGAATGTCAATGAGTTCATTGAAACGAAAACTCTACATCATAATCTTTGAGTCCAACACTTCAAAAGGGAAGGCTTTTGATGTTGGATTATTAATTGCCATTATTCTTAGCGTGATTGTTGTAATGCTGGAAAGTGTGGAGAACATTTCTCTGCTCCATTCAAATACTTTTTTCACTTTCGAATGGATCTTTACAATTCTTTTTAGTATTGAATATATTCTAAGATTATTGATCTCACCAAGTCGCAAGAAATATTTTTTTAGCTTTTTTGGACTCATTGATTTGTTGTCGGTTTTACCGGCCTATTTGTCATTGATGTTTACCGGTATGCATTCGCTGATGATCCTTAGAAGTTTAAGGCTTCTAAGGGTTTTTAGGATCTTTAAGCTTGCGAGATTTATAGGCGAAGCATCTCAGTTACGTGAGGCACTGAAGGCTAGCCGACCAAAAATCATTGTTTTTCTGGTTACCGTTGGCATCATAGTGGTAATAATGGGAACTATTATGTATTTGGTTGAAGGGCCAGAAAATGGATTTACCAGCATTCCAAAATCAGTTTATTGGGCTATTGTTACCCTTACAACGGTAGGTTATGGAGATGTTGCACCCTCTACAGTAATGGGACAAACACTAGCATCAATTATCATGATCATGGGTTATGGCATAATTGCTGTTCCCACAGGAATCGTAACAGCCGAAATTGCAAGAGCAAGCTCAGCAGTATCCATACATAGGCATTGTTCAAATTGCGAAAAAAACACTGAGTTAGAATCAGCAGAATACTGCCCTTTTTGCGGTTCGGCATTCCCTGAATAATTCTGCCTGCAATAAAAAACCCGGAGGTAGTCCCCGGGTCACCTATTGAATCTTCCGACAAGATTAATATCTATAGTAATCCGCTTTATACGGACCCTCCAGTTTTACATTGATATACTCTGCCTGTTCAGGGGTCAACGTATCCAATTCAACACCGATTTTAGCTAAGTGAAGGCGAGCCACTTTTTCATCCAAATGCTTTGGAAGCATATATACCTTATTCTCATATTTTTCCGGATGGTTCCACAACTCTATTTGTGCAAGTGTCTGGTTGGTAAATGAATTTGACATGACAAAGGAAGGATGTCCTGTAGCACATCCAAGATTAACCAATCTTCCTTCAGCCAGCAGAATAATGTCCCTCCCATTAAGAGTATAAAGGTCCACCTGTGGTTTAATTTCCTGCTTATCAGCATTTTGGTTCAGCCATGCTACATCAATCTCATTATCAAAATGGCCTATATTACAAACAATGGTCTTATCCTTCATGGATCTAAAATGCAGTTCGGTTATAATGTCTTTGTTACCCGTTGCAGTCACAACAATGTCTGCTTCTTTCACAGCATCCTCCATTTTTTTTACCTCAAAACCATCCATGGCTGCCTGCAGGGCACATATCGGATCAATTTCCGTGACCAGCACACGAGCTCCAGCTCCTCTAAGCGAAGCCGAAGATCCTTTGCCAACATCTCCATATCCGGCAACTACGGCTACTTTACCTGCCATCATCACATCCGTAGCCCGGCGCAGCGCGTCCACTAATGACTCTTTGCAGCCATACTTGTTATCAAATTTCGATTTAGTAACTGAGTCGTTGACATTAATTGCAGGTAAGGGTAAAGTTCCATTTGCTTCGCGTTCCTGAAGCCGATGAACTCCTGTTGTGGTTTCTTCCGAGAGCCCGTTGATTCCTTTTACCAACTCGGGATACCGGTCGAGTACCAAGTTCGTCAAATCACCGCCATCATCAAGGATCATGTTTAAAGCTTTACCGTCCTTAAAAGCAAAGAGGGTTTGCTCTATGCACCAATCAAACTCTTCCTCATTCATTCCCTTCCAGGCAAATACGGGTACCTTTGCCTTAGCAATCGCTGCTGCGGCATGATCCTGGGTAGAAAATATGTTACAGGACGACCATGCCACCTCAGCACCTAGCTCAACGAGGGTCTCAATAAGTACTGCGGTCTGAATAGTCATATGCAAGCAACCTGCGATCCGTGCTCCTTTCAATGGCTTGGACGACCCATATTCAGCCCTAAGTGCCATCAGTCCGGGCATTTCGGCTTCTGCCAACCTTATTTCTTTCTCTCCCCATGAGGCAAGAGCAATATCTTTTACTCTGTATTGTTGTGTTTCGACCATTGTAACTGTATTAAATAGAAAAATTTTGACGCAAATTTAGCACTTTTGCATGAACAGATAGCTCTTATGCCGGGCAAAACAACCAAAGAGGTAAAGCTCTCCGTAGCTATTATCACCTATAATGAGGAAAAAAATATTGGCAAGTGCCTTGATCAGGCCAAACATATTGCCGATGACATTGTGGTGGTTGATTCTTTCTCGACTGATGCTACACGTGAAATCTGTGAAAGCAAGGGTGCACGGGTAATCACAAATGCATTCGAAGGTTACATCCAGCAAAAAAACTTTGCTACTCAGCAGGCCATATATGATCACATCCTATCCATTGATGCGGATGAGATCATTAGTAATGAGTTGGCCAACTCAATTAAAGTTGTCAAGAACAACTGGACAAAAAGCGCCTATTACCTGCTTCGACGTTCTCATTATTGTGGCAAGTTCATTAACCATGGTGACTGGTATCCGGACAAAAAGATCCGGCTTTTTGAAAGGTCATGTGGGTATTGGGGAGGAATAAATCCCCATGACACATTCTTGTTTCATCACAAGGTAATGGTTGGAAAGCTAAAGGGCGACCTCGAGCACTTTACCTACAACTCTGTTGCCGAACATATTTTACAAGCAAGGAAATTTTCATCGATCGGGGCCGAAGAGATTGTGAAGTCAGGAAAGAGAATATACCTTCCACAGGTAATCCTTCGTCCTTTATGGAGGTTTTTTAGATCATATGTTCTATTTCTTGGATTTTTAGATGGCCTAAGAGGCTTTACCATATCAACCATCATCGGGTTGGAGTCGTTCCTAAAATACCTCCAAGCGTACTGGCCGGTATTTAAACACCCTCTACACGATCTGAATGTTTTACTTATTTCGGCTCAAAAAACCTGGAGGGGTGGAGAACAGCAGGTTATGTATCTTGCAGAGGAGCTTCAAAAAAGAGGGGTATTTGTTCATCTGTTGGTCGAAAAGCAATCCTATCTGGAATCCCGAGCCAGAATGAACGGGCTGCATTATAGTACGACCAAGTTTGCTAATGGATATAGTCTTTTTAGTGCGTTAAAGCTCAAAAAACTATGCAATAGGCTTCAAATAGATATTGTTCATCTACAATGCAGCCCATCACATACCTCAGCATTACTTAGTTTCTTATTAGGTAACAAGACGCCGTATGTGCTTAGCAGAAGAGTAAATTTTCCAATCAGAGCCAATGCCTTTTCTAAATGGAAATATAATCATGAACAAATAAAAAAGATATTATGTGTATCCGATTCGGTAAAAAGTATTCTTAAGAGCTATATAAATAGAGTAGAATTATTGGAGGTGGTCCATGATGGAGTTGATATAAAAAAATTGACTGATAAAACGAATGTTACATCGACAAAAACAGATTTTGGTATAAGGCAAAAATATATTATTACAATCGTAGCAGCATTAACCCCTGAGAAAGACCATATAACTTTTTTGAAAATGGCAGGAATACTCGCTAGCAAGCGGCAAGACATCCATTTTCTCATTGTAGGATCAGGGCCTGAAGAAAAGAAAATTCGTCATACCATTAACTCCTACCATTTGGATGATTTAATAACAATGACTGGCTTTAGAACTGATGTCCCGAATATTTTAAATTTTTCTGATATATTTATTCTTACATCTAGACAAGAAGGGCTCGGTAGTTCAATCATCGAAGCATTCACAAATAAAGTCCCCGTTATCGCTTCTAATGTTGGAGGTATCCCTGAACTGGTAATTGATAATGAAACTGGATTGCTGGCCCAGCCTGGAAATGCAGAACAATTTGCTTGTGGGGTTGAACGGTTATTAGATGACACAGCGCTTTGTCAGAAGATTACTTCAAAAGCGTGGAATCTTCTGGTTAATAATTTTACAATTGATTGTACAGCCAATGAGACCTTAAAAATTTATAAGAGTGTGCTCTCAAGAATTAACTGAAATGCAGGCTCGTTGCAGAAGACCACAAAACCGCAGCTGCTTTTTCTAAAGAGAAGATTGCGAAAGAATCCATCCAATGGTACCATGAGACCGTAGCCTAGCTCATTCTCGTCTTTTCAATCCCATAAGGAGTGAAACGTATTCCTTTTTCGTTATTTTCATAAAATATGTCGAGATTTTCGGACTCTCTGGTCAATAATTGATGATACAGGTGATACTGGATTGCCCTGTTTCTGATTCCACGAAAACGGATGCCCTGTCGGCGTAGTCTGGCTTCCAGGTCCGAATCTTCTCCCACTGCAGGATGTATGAATCGTTCATCAAATCCATTCACGGACAATAGGTCTTTTTTAGTAATGGAAAAGTTGCACCCCAGGAGCGCACGATCTTTCTCATTCAACCAGGTAGAAATTCTCGTGTTACCTACATAAATCCCCTGCTCTACATCTCTTGCATTACCCTTGATAGAATCCATGAGCAGGTCCTTCACTATTGGAACTCCCAGATAATTTTTTCTCAGACCATATTTTACCAACCTGTCAGTAATGCGCCTGGAAAGATTCACCCTTCTGCCTGCACGGACTATCCCTGTGGCTGCCATCTTTATGTGCTCCTCCATAAACCTGGGGTGCAGCATACAATCTCCATCAATAAACACCAAAAGGTCCGACTTGCTGGCCACAACTGAATTATTCAAAATTACATCCTTACGCCAGCCCTTGTCTTTATGCCAACAATATTGATAGTCAATGCCAAGAATTTCAAGCTCATCCTTAACTTGCCTGATAATTTCTTCAGGGGAACCATCATCAGAAATAATTATTTCAAAATTTTTTATAGTTTGATGACTCAATGATTGAAGCACAAGCTTCAGAAAATCAATCTTTTTATAAAACGATATGATCAGGCTGGCTTTGTACATGCCTATTTCAATGAATTATATAAACTGACAAGATCACTTGTTACTTTTTCAGCTGAAAACTTCAGCGGTGGATCCATTGCTCGTTCGTTGTCATTTTGAAGATCAGAGATCAACCCGGCCAAGGCTGCATAATCATCAGGAGGAAAGTACATGGCGCTATCTTCACCCGCCTCATGAAGACACGAAGAGTTAGAGGCCAGTACAGGGATGCCACTGAACCTTGCTTCTATGATAGGGATACCAAATCCCTCATAATAACTAGGAAAAACAAGGGCCCGTGCAAGCTGATAAATTACAGACAATTCCTTCGGAGAAGGATGAGCAACATCACTGGCAAAATGTACCGCGTACATCATATCTAACTTATCCAGAAGATGACAAAGTTTCTCCCTGTATTGGTGTCCTTTCCCAATAATCACAAGATGCAAACCAATGTCCCTGTTCTCGTTCATTGCCCGGATAATAACTTCAACATTCTTATTCTCATTCAGGGCACCAACAAACAAAAGATAACGATCCGGCAAATGATATCGGGCTTGTACAGCTTCCTTTTCTTCATCGGTACGTTTTTGGTAAAATGCGGAATTACACGTTTGATACACCACCTCAATTTTGCCTTTAGCTAAAGGAAATTCATCAATAACATCTCTCTTGGTCTGTTCAGAAATGGCTATAATCTTATCCGATCGATGAATGGCTTGTTTTACTTTCTTGTAATATATCCAGCGATCGATAGGATTGTAAAACTCTGGGTGACGAACAAAAATAAGATCGTGCACCGTTGTCACCACCTTCGCCCCCGCTCTATTAATAGTGAGTGGAATTTCATGAGAAAGGCCATGAAAAATATCAAGCTGATCACGAGCCAGTACATGGCCCAGCGACACAGTTCTCCAATATGATGTAATCAAGCGTCCCCTACCCTTTGGAGATCGGATATGCGTAAGCGAATCCTCCAAAAGCTCTTTTGAGACCAACCCATCTCTTAGCTCCGGGGTGTAAAGATAATACTCGTTGTCCCGTGCATATTGCAAGAGATTCATGATAAGCGTCCTGGCATAATTGCCCAGACCACGATTATTTAAAAAAAGGCGCTTGGCGTCAAATCCAATATTCATTCAAAAGGTAGATAAATAAAAACTGGTTCAAAGTGAAATAAAATGGTTTGTCTTTGCAGAATCACCTGTATTACCCGTCTCCCTTACAAAGTTAATCCAATGCCTCCGAAAATAAGGATCAGCTCTGGCCTGGTTAACTGAATAATAGGAACTAATGGTTGACATTGCGCAGTAAAAGTTCAACTTTTGATCTCGATGAAAATTAGTGGCTACACTTTTGTCCGTAACGCTACCTTATTGGGATACCCGCTGAAGGCATCAATTCAGTCTATTTTACCACTTGTCGATGAATTTGTTATTTGCTACTGTCAAGGGGACGAAAATGACAATACCTATAATGAAATTTCATCTATTGAAAGTGATAAGATCAAACTGGTTGAAGGCATATGGGATCCGGAACGATTCAAAAAAAATACACTATATGCATTCTTGTCGGACATGGCAAAAAAATCGTGCGAGGGCGATTGGCTGTTTTACCTTCAGTGTGATGAGGTGATTCATGAACGACATCTGGATGAGATAAAAACTGCCTGCTTCCAATATCTTGAGGAAAAGCATGTGGAAGGATTTTTATTTAATTACAGGCATTTTTGGGGAGATTACGATCATTGCTTCACTCATCACGGCTGGTATCCTAGGGAAGTACGCATCGTCCGCAATGACCCAAAAATCCATTCCTGGAGAGATGCTCAATCGTTTCGTCGGATCGAAGATTTTAAAGCCACCACCGAAGACTATCTCCGGACAGACAGTACCCAAAAGTTAAACGTGATTGCCCTGCCATCATATATTCATCATTATGGGTGGGTTCGCCCACCTGAGACAATGGTCAATAAACAAAACAGGATGCGCAAATCCTTTGATCCTAATCGCCCTCTCTTGCAAGAAGCTGCTTTTGATTATGGACCATTACAACGAATCCCAAAATTTAAAGGAACACATCCTCAGGTCATGCAGCCAATGATTGATCAATGGAACTGGAAGTCATCGTTACAATACAAGGGGGCCAGGAACAGAAATAGAAGAAAACATCGACATGAATTGATCAAATATAGGCTCCGATCCTGGATCGAACTTAATTTATTGGGCGGCCGGGAACTTGGAGGTTTTCGGAATTATAATATCATTGGCCGTTACTAATATTGACTAAGTAGAGCGAGTGTGAATCACGTTAATTATTTGAATGGCTCTTTCCAAAACTCTTGATTAATTAATTTTAGAAGATCAAAACTCAAAATTATGCTTCTCAACTACTTAAAAATTGCTCTTCGATCACTTTTCAAGCATCGAGTGTATTCGTTCATCAATATTCTAGGTTTGGGTGTAGGCCTTGCAAGCGTTTGTCTAATCCTCCTCCATGTAAATTTCGAGTACTCTTATGACAATTTCCAGAAGAATAAAGACCGTATTTTCAAAGTCACCCTTGAACGGTCATATCCTACACATAAAACGTATTATGATATTATTCCCCACTCCTTCGCACAGGTGATGTCAAATGATTTTCCTGAGGTGGAAAAGTCGGTCAGGATTCTGGGAGGGGGCAACAATACGACGCCTGTGACAATCATCAATGAAAAAGAAGAGAAAACGACCTATGATGAGAAGGGTGTTATTTGGGCAGATAGTACCTTTTTTGATGTTTTTAGTTTTCGACTGATCAAGGGTGAACCCCACGAAGTGTTACAGGGCGCCAATCGAGTGGTACTTACCAAAAGCATTGCGAAAAAATACTTTGGTAATAGCAATCCATTAGGCAAGGTCATCACCTCAGGTCAGCAAGAGTTTAAGGTCTCTGGAGTTTGCGAAGATCCACCTGAGAATTCTCATATGAAATTCACCATGATTGTTTCAACTGCATCTATTCCATTTTTAAGGACTCTAAATTATATAGCATTTAGCGCCCATACATACCTTCTGCTTCACTCCCCATCAGAAGCAGCCGAGCTCGAATCCAAGTTTCCTGCTATGGTGAAACAATATGCAGCTTCTCAAATCGAGCAGTCATTACAAACCTCATATGAGGATTATACGTCCGCAGGAAATGGGTATCGATACTATCTACGACCATTGACAAGTATTCATTTGGACCCGAAGAATATTGAAGGAAAGTTTGAAGCTGGTGGCAATCGTACGGTGGTATTCATTCTGATCAGTATTGCTGTACTGATTCTGATCATTGCGTGCATTAATTTTATGAATCTGGCCACAGCCCGGGCTACCGAACGATCCAAAGAAGTAGGCGTACGAAAAACCCTGGGATCTCATAAGAGCCAGCTCATTAAACAATTTTTGTTGGAATCAGTGGTCATCTCGCTGCTTTCAATGGTTCTGGCGATCATCTTGATCGCCTTCTTCCTTCCTTATTTTAATGAATTGACAGGCAATCACTTAGGAATAGATTGGTTTAATAGTATGATAATTCCAGTGATGTTAATCTTTACAATCTTTGTTGGCATCCTGGCTGGCACGTACCCGGCTTTCATCCTCTCGGCATTCAAACCTGCCACTGTACTGAAAGGAACCTTGGTCAGTGCATCATCCAGTGGGTTTTTTAGAAATGGCCTGGTGGTATTTCAGTTTGTTGTTTCGATCATATTGATAGGTGGAACATTGACGGTATTCAAGCAGTTAAGTTATGTACAAGATAGGGATCTGGGCTTTGATAAAGATCACATGCTGGTAGTAGACAAAGCCTTCCTTTTGCAGGATCAGGTAAAAACATTCAGAGATGAAGCTGCCAAACTTCCCGGAGTGCTAGACTGTGGCATTGGCAGTACCGTGCCTGGTAATTTTTTCTTCGGTTTCCAGTTCCAGCCGAAAGGAAGTGAAGAAGTGATCACCACAAAAGCTATGAGTTCCAATGAAGACTACGATCGGGTGTTATCTCTCAATATCATTGAAGGAAGAGGGTTTTCAAAGGATTTTGATGACTCACTTTCAATAATTTTCAATGAGGCCACGGTGAAGGCTTTTGGAACAAAAAATCCTGTGGGGTCAAAAATACTTGTGAACCAGATCAATCCACCGGCCAAAATACCCATGACGGTGATCGGGGTAGTAAAGAACTTCAACTTTATGTCTTTGAAGGATGAAATCAGTCCACTGGTCCTTGTTCATAACAGAAGTCCTTTTGGGTTTAATTTCAACTTCGTTTTGAAATTAAAAGGTGGGAAATTCAAACGGCCATCCAGGAGGTTCAAAAACTTTGGGACCAAATGGCCCCGGGCCAGACCATGCAATATTCTTTTCTGGATACAACGTTTAACGATCAATACAAATCAGAGCAAACATCTGGCAAGATATTTGGAATTTTTGCCATACTGGCAATCATCATTGCCTGCGTAGGGCTATTCGGTCTTGCGGCCTTCACTGCAGGAAAAAGGACCAAAGAGATAGGAATCAGAAAAGTGTTGGGTGCATCCGTAGCAAATATTATATTGCTGCTTACCATACAGTTTGCCAGATTGGTAGTGTTTGCATTTATTATCGCTGTTCCAATTATTTGGTACTCCATGACCAATTGGTTGGAAGTCTTTGCCTTCAGGGTGAATATAGGGCCAGAAACATATTTATTATCAGGTTTAATGGCCTTCACAATAGCTGTTTTTACAGTAAGTTATCAATCATTACGTGCTGCCTTGGTTAATCCAACTACGACATTAGGAGCAGAATAATGAAAATACTGAGCACCCCTCAAACAAGAGAAGCTGATGCCTTTACAATAGCCAATGAACCCATCAAATCAATTGACTTGATGGAGAGGGCCTCCAGGGCTTTTGTGTCATGCTTCAACACCCTATATCCGCAGGGTTATTTATCCGATAGGGCCATTACTGTATTTTGCGGACAAGGAAACAATGGTGGGGATGGATTGGCGATCAGCCGCTTGCTTCTTCAACAAGGATTGAAGGTGACCCCTTATGTGGTCAACATAAAACCGGAAGGAAGTCAGGATTTCGAGGTTAATAAAAAACGCCTTGAGGCTATAACTACATTGAACAGGATGACTACACCAGATGAATTCCCTTCTCTATCTCCCACCACCATTATCATAGATGCTTTATTTGGTTCCGGCATAACCCGACCGGTAGAAGGTACCTATGCTAAAATCATCAGTGCCATGAACCTGACAGGTTGTACTATAGTTTCAGTTGATATTGCCTCTGGCCTCTTCGCGGATTCATTGCAGGAGGGTGGAGCTATTATTACTCCACGGCATACCATCAGCTTCCAGCTGCCCAGGTTAGCTTTTATGATGCCTCAGGCCCATCCTTATGTAGGAGAATGGCATATTGCAGACATTGGGTTAAGTTCGGAATTTATCACGTCATTGAATACCGATCATTTCACTATTGAATCTGACGTGGCATCTGCCTGGCTTCGTACCAGGCAAAAGTTTGATCACAAAGGGACCTTTGGCCATGGCCTTTTGATGGGGGGCAGCTATGGCAAGATAGGCGCTATGGTGCTGGCCTCACAAGCCTTTATGGCCAGCGGGGCAGGATTGCTTACCTCGTACATACCACAATGTGGATATGAAATTTTACAATCTACCGTACCCGAGGCCATGACGCTTACGGGATCAAACATCAATGAACTTGAAGGGGTGCCTACCAACAAAGAATATGATGCCGTTGGTATTGGTCCTGGCTTAGGGGTTTCAGATATAACTGTAAGCACGTTGGAAGCTATTTTGACACATCCTCCGGGACCGCTGGTCATTGATGCAGATGCGTTAAATATTCTTGCAATGAACCGGCATTTACTGGAACTGCTTCCTGAAAATAGCATCTTAACGCCTCATATCAAGGAATTCGAACGTCTTGTAGGCAAAAGTGACAATGATTGGGACCAACTTGATAATGCCAGGTCATTTGCGAAGAAATATAAAGTGATCATTCTATTGAAAGGAGCTCATTCAGCTGTTATTGTACCTGACAATACCGTTTATTTTAATACTACAGGAAATCCTGGAATGGCCACTGCCGGCAGTGGCGATGTACTTACCGGCGTGATCACATCCCTACGCGCACAGGGATACCCTGCTGTTCGAGCTGCCGCCCTGGGGATGTTCCTTCATGGCCTTGCCGGAGATCTGGCCGAAACAGCGATAGGACAGGAAGCCTTAACAGCATCCTCCATCATAAACTCCCTTTCTCAAGCTTTTTTAAGATTAAAAGGGTAACTTTTCTATCCCCAAACCGTATTTATCTAAGAAAATCATTTTTACCTAACCAAAACGTACTATTGGAACGATTATTGTATGTTACGTGTTCAGGGATTGCTGATTATGAAACATCATTTACTCTTTATAAGCTTCATTTTTCTATCAGCCGCAGGGATGGCGCAGAGTTCACCTGAGTTTCCTGGATTTGGCAATCGTTCATTGAACGAAGAAAACAAGATACAGATCTTTCCGAATCCAACTACTGATTTCTTGCATGTTCTTATTGAAAACTCTAGCTTGAGCAAGGCCACAGTTACCGTTCACAATATCATTGGCAATGAATTTACTGTAGATACCGAGAAACTGCAAAAAAATGAATTTAAAGTTGATGTACGTCAAATTCCAGCCGGATATTACCTGCTTTCAGTAAAAGATCCTGCGGCGGGCTTTAGTAAAACCTATAAATTCCTTAAACGGTAAGCATTCCTGATTCTATTTAATTACTGAAAGTTCTTTACCTACTTCTGTAAAGGCCTTTATTGCTTGGTCTAAATGTTGACGATCGTGGGCAGCAGATATCTGTACCCTGATTCGGGCTTGACCTTTGGGAACCACGGGATAATAAAATCCGATCACATAAATTCCCCGGTCAAGTAGTTGCTCAGCGAATTGCTGAGAAAGGACGGCATCGTACAACATAATTGGAGTAATAGGATGAATGCCAGGCTTAATATCGAATCCGGCAGATGTCATTTCTTCTCTGAAATAGGTTGTATTGCTCATAAGTTTATCTCTCAATTCTGTGGTTTCACTAAGCATATCCAGCACAGCAATAGAGCCACCTACAATGGAAGGTGCCAGAGTATTTGAAAAAAGGTAGGGTCGTGATCTCTGACGTAATAACTCAATAATTTCTTTCCTGCCGGATGTAAATCCACCTGACGCTCCACCCAGGGCCTTACCCAGCGTCCCGGTAATAATGTCCATCCTATCCATGCAATTTCGATACTCGTGGACCCCCCTGCCAGATTTACCCATGAATCCGGTAGCATGGCACTCATCGCTCATCACCAGAGCTCCATATCTTTCAGCCAGATCACATATCTTATCAAGTTGGGCAATGTTGCCATCCATTGAAAACACTCCATCTGTCACAATCAGCTTCTGTTTTACTCCTTTTTCATTGCACAATTTGAGTTGGGTTTCCAACTCATCCATATCATTGTTTTTATACCTGAATCTCTGAGCTTTACAAAGACGTACTCCATCGATTATCGAAGCATGATTCAGGGCATCAGATATAATCGCATCTTCTGCTCCCAACAAGGGTTCAAAAACACCACCGTTGGCATCAAAGGCTGCAGCATACAATATGGTGTCTTCCATCCCCAGGAAGGAAGATATCTTTTCTTCAAGTTCCTTGTGTTGATCCTGAGTCCCACAGATAAATCTGACAGATGACATACCATAACCATGGGAATCAATTGCTTTTTTGGCAGCCTCTATTACCTTGGGATGAGATGATAATCCCAGGTAATTGTTTGCACAAAAATTAAGCACCTTTTTCCCACCTTCAGTGACAATCTCTGCTCCCTGAGGCGAAGTAATTATGCGTTCTTGCTTATACAATCCTGCATCCTTTATTTCCTTAAGCATGCTGGACAACCCGGGTTTCATTTGTGAATACATAAGTAAAAAATGTAAGTGAGACGTAAGTCCTTTAGTTCCTGTTCAAACAAATATAGAAATACTTGTCCATCCCGCTCATAATACCGCATCCGGTATTCCGTCCAATCCAAGTTGCTCAGTTTGTTTTTTAACTGTTACTTTAGGGCAAATCAGTTACAATGACCAGGATATTGATTACGGGTGCTTGTGGTCAGTTGGGGACCGAGTTGGTCAAAGACCTGAGCTCCCGATATGGGGAAGCAAACATACTGAGTACTGACATTCACCAGCCCTCTAAGACTGACCATATGATTGGTTCGTTCGAGGTGCTGGATGTGCTTGATCGCTCTAGCATGCAGGCCTTAATATCAAAATTTAAAGTAACAGAGATCTATCATCTGGCTGCTGTCTTATCTGCAAAAGCAGAAAACATGCCACTGGAATCCTGGAGTATCAACATGCAGGGTTTGTTGAATGTTCTTGAAGCTGCAAGAATTCAAGGTGATGTCAAGGTTTATTGGCCCAGCTCAATTGGAGTCTTTGGACCATCCTCACCAAAAAAAAATACCCCACAACACTGTATCAAAGATCCCAGTTCTGTATATGGGATCTCCAAGTTGGCAGGTGAACGATGGTGTGAGTACTATTACACTCGCTACCAGGTGGATGTACGGAGTCTGAGATACCCCGGTATTATAGGATATACAAGTCCTCCGGGAGGAGGAACGACCGACTATGCAGTCAATATTTTTTATAAAGCCCTCCAAGACGGTCAGTTTGAATGTTTCCTTAAAGAGGCCACCTACTTACCAATGATGTATATAGAGGATGCCATCCGGGCAACGATAGAACTTATGGCTGTACCAGCAACAGATATTTCTATACGGACAAGTTATAATCTTTCAGCTATGAGTTTTTGTCCGCGCGAATTGGCAGAAGCAATCAGAACTCGAATTCCGGATTTTAAGATTACCTACAATCCGGATTTCCGGCAGGAAATTGCCGATTCCTGGCCGGCTTCCATTGATGACCAGGTGGCCCGGCATGACTGGAATTGGGAACATCACTTTGACATCCATCAGCTTGTAAAAACCATGCTTGATAATCTAGCTGTTCAGCTTACCTGATCATTATCCTTTTAACTGCATTTCCACGGCTGGACAGGTATTGAAAAACATATGGGCCAGGTTGTAAGTTTGGTAAATCAAACTCACCGATCCAACTAGACACCTCAAGGACGGCCTCTGACTTCCCTTGGCTATTGAAAATGACTAATCTGGATTCCTTGTCTGGAACATTATTCGTTTGAAAAGAAAAGTTCTGGTTCTCAACAGGATTAGGATAAATATTGAAATCTACAGCATCCTCTCCGGTATCAACTAATACATAGTCAAATATGTCCGTATATCCGTCAAAATCGATGGACTTTAAGCGATAATATGATTGACCTGCCAGCGGAAATGCATCTGTAAATCGATAGTCAGTTCTTTTAGATGTGTTACCCATTCCATTTACAATACCTATCTCAAAAAACTCGATTCCATCAGCTGATCGTTCGACAGAAAAGTGATCAAAATTTTCTTCACTTGCTGTAGCCCAGGTCATCTCAACCTTTTTACTTGAGACCTTTGCATTAAAAAAGACAAGAGAAATAGGCATGGCAGAGAACCCACTCTGAGAGATCGAAACAGGTCCCGGTAGCATTGGTCCATGGATAAGAGGCAAGTAAGCCCATGGGTTAGAACCGATTCGGATTCTATTAAAATTTGAGAAGAAACCTCCCCCTCCACTCATTATCTGACCTCCATTCATCACATTAATAATACTTGATCCGTTCATTCGTATTCGAGCACGTCTAAATCCAGTAGACATAAGTGCCAGGTTCCCATAAATATGGAGTGTTCCATTGAAATTAACATTTGTATTAGTTATAGTTATTATTGAACCTGATGGGATGACCACCAGGTCGCCATTGGATGGGACAACACCTCCGGACCAGGATCCTGAGTTATTCCATTCTCCCCCGGTTGATGTTGCGGTAATAGTAGAGCCGAAGGAATTTATAAGAATAAAAAGCAGTGTCAGAAATGTAATAGATCGTTTCATAATTTTTTTGGCTAGGATGGCATCACTATTTAAAAAAAACCTCTACATCAGCCAGAACCAACTCGTGGCTCCCGCTGATGTAAAAAATGTCAGAGGTTTTAAAAAATAGCCAACTAATAGGGCCAACCGTTCAATTTTTTTTCAGTGTGTCAATTTAGAGTTCTAGAAAAGCCCGGGCTCTTCGCCCGGACTTTTTAACAAACATGTTTCATCGTTTTGAAAACTTGGTTTGTTATTAACCAAAACCAATAAGTACTATGTCAATATTGTGCCAGAAACAAAACCTGCCCGTACGTGCTGTAATCAAAGTTTGAGAATAAGCAATGCCCCATTTTGGGACATTATATTCCCATTTTGGGAAATTTATCCAGATTTAACAATTAAAAAAATCATGCTATACCTTTGATGCCTACTTCTAAGCCATGGAAACCTATCAGACATTGATACTGGAAACCGAGAATAGTATCTTAACAGTCACTATTAATGCACCGGAAAGACTAAATGCCTTAAGCGTCCTGACCATTGAAGAGCTTCAAAATGCTTTGGAGGAGGTGAGGAATAATAATGAAATTAAAGGCGTAATAATCACAGGTGCCGGAGACAAGGCCTTTGCAGCTGGTGCTGATATCGAAGAAATAAGTAAACTAGATGAATTTAGCGCTCGAAAATTTGCTGAACGAGGTCAACAAGTGTTTAATGAAATAGAAGAATGTGAAAAACCTGTTGTTGCAGCGGTAAATGGTTATGCCCTGGGTGGGGGTTGTGAATTGGCTATGGCTTGCCATTTTCGAACGGCCAGCGATAATGCCCGATTCGGACAGCCAGAAGTGAACCTGGGCCTAATTCCCGGTTATGGAGGCACCCAGCGATTGACAAGATTGGTTGGAAGAGGACGAGCCCTTGAATTGATGCTCACCGGTAACCAGATATCTGCCGAACAAGCTCTAGATTTTGGGCTCGTCAATTACGTGTTCGGCTCAAATGAACTGAAGGTGAGAACCTACGATATTCTTAGAAAAATAATCTCAAAGGGACCTATTGCCTTGTCTATGGTGATCGATTCAGTGAATTCGGTGAATAATTCTGGTCAAAACGGTTATGAGACCGAAGCTAATAACTTCTCAATATGTTGCAAAAGCAAAGATTTTCGAGAAGGGACAACAGCATTTCTGGAAAAACGTAAACCTAACTTCACCGGAAACTAAGGACTACTTGTTTCTTTTTTGCATTTTTGGCTCATAGCTTTCATGGCTAATGAGTAAACTAAAAGCCCTTGCCGGACAAACCGCCATCTATGGTGTAAGTAGCATTTTAGGTAGGATAATCAACTATTTTCTTGTCGGCTTGCACACCCAGGTGTTTCTCACCGATCAAATGGGGCAGGTTTCTGTTCTATATGGATATACAGCCCTTATTCTAATCATTATCACTTTTGGCATGGAAACCACATACTTTAGGTTTGCCACCAAATCTGATCATGAAAATGCCTATCATGTTGCTTCAACAGCCGTAGGGTTGGTCAGTTTCATCATTGCTCTTCTGCTGTTTGTATCAGCACCGACACTGGTTGGTGTCCTGCCGGCTTCAATGAATAATCCGGCAACTATCTCCATGATCCATTTATTGGCAGCTATTTTATTTATTGACGGTATCACCGCCATCCCATTCGCCCTCTTGAGGATTGAGAACAGGCCCTTGAAATTTGCCACCGGCAAGCTGATTGCTATTTTCACGAATATTGGGTTACAGCTATTATTCCTGCTGGGTTTCCCATATCTGCGTGAGCATCAATTTATGCATTCTATGGTCTCGGCCATTTACACTCCTAATCTGGGTATTCAGTACATTTTTATAGCCAATCTACTGAGCAACAGCCTGTTGTTTATTGTGTTATGGAAGGAGTTCCGTCGTGTTCGGCTGCAATTAAACTGGCAGGTCCTTAAACCCATGCTTTTATATGCCGTGCCACTATTACTTACAGGAATAGCAGGTTGGGCCACCAATTTTTTCGATCAGATTGCCATCGCGGCCTGGTCTCCTGAAAATGGACTGGCCAACCAGGGAGTGTATAGTCAAACATTTAAACTTGGGGCTATTATGATGCTGGCCATCCAGGCTTTCAGATACGCAGCTGAACCATTTTTCTTTTCTCAGTTTAAGTCCCCTGATGCACCTGCCCTCTATAGTAAAACCCTTTATTATTTTACCTTGTCAGGACTAGGACTAATGCTGGCTATCTGCTTTAATATTGACCTTATAGCAAATATTCTGTTAAGGAATCCTGCCTTCCGGGTTGCCCTTTATCTGGTACCTATAATTATGTTTGGCAAATTGCTTTTTGGGGTTTATATCAATTTATCCATCTGGTTTAAATTGATCGATAAAACCATTTATGGTTTTTATTTTACACTTCTTGGTTCCCTGATTACTTTGGGTGGAAATTATTTCCTTATTCCCAGAATTGGTTATTTGGGCAGCGCCGTTACGATTGTATTCTCCTTTGGTGCCATGTCTATTGCATGTTATTTTGTAGGTAGGAAGCATTTAAGCATCCCCTATCAGTTTGGCCGGCTTACGCTCTATACTCTAATTACACTGGCCCTGATCTTTGCCAGCTATCATATCAATTTACACCACTACCTTGCCGACACCTTGCTTAACTTGTTGGTCCCAATCATTGTTATCGGCGGTATTTATAGAATTGAACGAAAGAGAATATTTCATGCTGAAAGCTAATTATTCTTCTTCATGACTACAGGAGTGCCGATGACGGTGAATATGTTATTTTTGTGGTTCCATGAGGTCTCGCTCAAAATCATATTATGGATTAGTAGTTCTGGTTGTAGCCGCTTTAGCCTGCCTTCCACGTGATCTTGTCGCCCAAAAAAGGAAAAAAAATAAGCCAGTCTTGTCAAAAGAGGAAGCCATAAGGCGATCCGAGTTTTTTATGACCGAAGGTGAAAAATATTTCATCATTGAAGATTTTACCAAGGCAGTAGGCCAATTCCAGACAAGTTTGAAATATGACCCTCAAAATGATGCTGTTTTCTTCAAACTTGCCCAAATCTATCAGCAAACCAAGCAGGTTGATAAAGCCAAGGAAAGCATTGCAACAGCTATTAATTTGAATAAAAAAAATAAATATTACTACCTGCTTGCCGTAGATATTTATACTAGCGACGGTGATCTGGCCAGCGCAGCAACCATGTATGAGGAGTTGCTCAGCGAACTGCCAGATGAAACTCAATATTTGTTTAATCTGGCAGCCAACTATTTCTATCAAAATAAGCTGGATAAGGCCTTAGCTATCTATGATAAAACGGAGAAAATTTTTGGAGTAAATGAGAAAACATCCTTTGAAAAGCAAAAGATCTTCTTGAAACAGAATGATATTGATAAGGCTATTGAAGAAGGACTGAAACTTACCAAAGCATTTCAGGGCCGTATTTCATACGTTTACAGGCTTGCCGAACTCTATTCTGCTAATGGTTTCGAGGACAAAGCAACTGACCTCCTGAAAAAACTACTGATCAATCATCCTGAATCTTCAGGTGCCCGACTCAAGATAGCGGATATTGATTGGAAAAATAAAAACATTTCAGGATTCAAGGAGCAGCTTACACGAGCTTTTAAAGATGCAGCATTAAATATAAACTCAAAGATTTCAATGCTGATGAAATATATGGCCCTTCTTCCCAACGACACTTTGATTTCCATTCTTCCCGAACTTAGCGATATCATCGTTCAAGTCCATCCACAGGACCCCAACGGATATTTGCTAAGAGGAGACATCAATACCACTTTGCTGAATAGAGGATATCTGGGAAACGACAGTTTGTCCCATGCTCAAGTAATACAAAAAGCAATCATCAGCTACAGCCAATATATTCAGTATGACCAATCCAAATTTGCAGTATGGCAAAACCTGCTTAATCTTGAACTTCAGGCTGTAAAATCGGAAAGTCTGGCCTCTCATGCTGAGCAGGCTTTGGAGCTTTTCCCAAACCAGGCTTGGCTATACCTGATCAATGGGGTAGTTAAACTGAGAGAAAAGAATCCTGAGGAAGCCATAAACCTTTTTGAGGAAGGCAAGAAAAGATCTGAGGATAATTCTTCGCTTTTGTCTCTATTTTATAGTTATCTGGGAGATACCTATTATGCTATACAGGAATATCAAAAGTCAGACGATGCCTATGAGTCAGCGCTCCAATTGAACCCAAATAATTACCTGGTCCTCAATAACTATTCTTATTATCTATCTTTGCGCATGGAAAAGCTGAGTCTGGCAAAGAAAATGTCCACCAAGCTAATCCAGAACAACCCTGAGAACAACACATATCTTGATACATATGCGTGGGTTCATTATGCCCTGGGAGATTACGTGGAAGCAAAAAGAGTGCTGGAAAAAGTGATAAATACGGGAGATTTGAATGCAGAATACTTTAATCATTATGGGGACGTGTTGTATCAACTTGGGGATGTAGATAATGCCGTATTCAATTGGCAAAAAGCCAAAGATCTGGACAAAACGTTAAAAAATATTGACAAAAAGATCACCCTTCGCAAGATCGTGCAGTAAGCCTGCCATGATCCTCCTACTTCTTTCTGCTATTAACTTCTCTTGTAGTAAGAAATTTATGGTTTTCAACCAAAAGCCCCCCCTTGATGATCTAGATGTTCACCAACTGGATTTTAATTATCTAACCATAAAATCGAAAATTGAGCTGGATGAACAACACAAAACCACCAAGGCTACTGTTCAACTCAGGCTTAAAAAAGATAGTGTTATATGGTTCAATCTGTCGGGTACACTTGGCGTCCAAGGAATGAGAGGATTGGTGACCAAAGACTCGGTTTATATCATCAACCGGGTGAACAAGGAATACAGCATTTATAGTTTTGATGATGTTTCTAAGGAATTCAACTTTCCTATAGATTTTGAGTTGATCCAATCAATGATTGTGGGTAATATGCCAAAAGGTAACCAGAAGGGGCAGATGGTTAAGAAACAAGCAAATCAGTACATCATACGTCAGAATTTTGGAGATATCCTGATTGACAACTATGTGAACTCAAGCGTAATGAAACTAACAGAGGTGCAGGTTACGGAAAAAGCTACGGAAAACTCATTAAAACTCCTGTATAAAAACTTTGGTGATCTCAATGGTCAAGCTTTCCCTTATTCGGCCTTTGTCTCCCTGACCCATTACAATGAATTCGGAGAACTTCATACAGAACTTGTCATTGACCACCAAAAAGTAGAAACTGAGGATAAGCCATTGAAGTTCCCGTTCAATATTCCCAAAAAGTATGTCCGTAAGTAAAGGATTATACATTTTGCCCTTCATACTATTAAGTGCATCATTTTCGGTTGCTCAGAAGAAAAACAAGGCTCAGCTCCAAAAAGAAAAGAAAGAAAATATTGAAAAAATCAAGGAAGCTGAAGTTATATTAAAAGAAACTTCATCTAAAAAAGCTACCAGCCTGGGCCAACTTAGGGCTTTACAATACCAAATCAGCATTAGGAATAAGCTTATAATGGACATCCAGGATGAGATTGGACTTCTACAAAAAGACATTGATGAAAATCAACAATTGATTGAATCACTGGAGTCAGATCTGGCGGCATTAAAAGAAGAATATGGCCGCATGATCTATGCCGCTTACAAAGCTAGCAATAGTCGAGACCGGTTGACCTTTCTATTTTCTTCCGACAGTTTCAACCAATTTATCCGGCGGCTTGACTACATGGAACAATACAGCAAAGCAAGAAAGTCGCAAGCTAAACAAATCACGCTCGTAGAACTTGATTTAACAGGTCAAAATGAGTCGATTCTTAAGAAGCAAAATGAAAAAAAGGAACTTTTGAATGATCAAATCAAAGAAAAAAAGTCTCTGGCCGAACTAAAAGGCAAAGAATCCCAGGTGCTCATATCACTTAATCAAAAAGAAAGTGAGCTTAAGAAGGAGCTTGCCAGGAGACGGAAGTCACTTATCGCTCTAAACAAGCTTATTGATGACATAATCAAAAAAGAACTGGAAGAAGCACGGCTGGCAGCCGAAGCTACAACAAAAGCGTCCACAGCCCTTTCTTCTAACTTCAGCAAAAACCGGCTCAAGCTACCATGGCCTGCCAACGGTTTCATTTCTCAAAAATTCGGTCGGTCCAAGGACCCAGTCCTTAAGATGGTTGAACGAGACAGTCCCGGTATAGAGATTCAGACCAAAAGTAATGCTGAGGCAAAAGCTGTCTTTAATGGTACGGTTACAGCCGTGGCCATCATACAAGGATTTAACAAAGCCATTATCATCAAACATGGTGATTTTTTTACCGTGTATGCCAAACTTAAGGAAGTATATGTAAAGAAGGGCTCAGACATCTCAGCGGGTCAGACCTTAGGTAAAATATATACGGATAAGAACGGAATCAGTGAATTGCATTTCGAACTATGGCAGTCAACCAGCAGTTCTACAAAAAAGCTCAATCCCGAACAATGGCTCGCTAAGCGATAAATTCAATACGCATCTTCTTATTTTTAATGAATTGATAGATTATTGATTATCTTTACAGCGTAAATCAAAAACGAAGTGCAATGCACGCTTTACTAGCATTTTCTTTAGGTGGTCCGGAAATATTTGTAATCATCTTTGCCATTTTGCTGTTGTTTGGAGCTAAGAAAATACCTGAATTAGCCCGGGGGATGGGAAAGGGCATTCGTGAATTCAAGGATGCTACCAAAGAAATTAAAGATGAAATAGACCAGGGAATCGAAGGGGATCAAAAAAAGTAATCAATATTGCGCACCTTTCATTCGCTTGAAGAGATTCAATCTCTTCTGAACACAGGCAAGTTTTCCTGTCTGGAATTGATCAATCATTACATTACTATCATAAAGAATTATGAATCGCTCAATGCCTTCGTGGAGGTGTTCCATGATGAAGCAAGGCAGCGGGCTGTTCTTATAGATAAAAAAATAAGCCAGGGCAAGGCAGGAAAACTGGCCGGTTTGGTGATTGGTGTAAAAGACCTGATTTGCGTTTCATCTCATCACGTCCAGGCGGCCAGTTCAGTTCTGGAAAATTTTACTTCGGAATACTCTGCTACAGTGATAGATCGACTTTTGGAGGAGGATGCCGTCATCATCGGCCGCCTCAATTGTGATGAGTTTGGAATGGGATCTTCCAGTGAAAACTCATGCTATGGTCCGGTACACAATGGAATAGATCCCACCCGTGTAGCTGGAGGATCATCTGGGGGCTCAGCGGTAGCGGTACAGATGGATATGTGTCTGGCTTCTTTAGGTACTGATACCGGCGGATCTGTTCGACAACCGGCTTCTTTTTGTGGCGTGGTTGGGCTTAAACCCACCTATTCAAGGATATCGAGATATGGTCTTATTGCTTATGCCTCATCATTTGATACCATTGGTATCTTGTCAAAGTCAATTGATGTGAATGCCAGGATATTGGAAGCTATTGCCGGACATGATCCATTGGATAGTTCATCATCTTCGATCCCGGTAGATGCTTATAATGCGTCTGGGAATATCCTGCCTAATACATCCTTTTGTTATGATAATGAGGTCCTTAAATCCGAAGGATTGGATGTTGAAGTGAAGGAATGTTTTACGCGTCAACTGGAGAATTTACAGAAGAAAGGATATCGTTTGGAAGGCATTAAATTTCCCTATAATAAGTATGTTCTTCCAACCTATTACTTACTAACAATGGCGGAGGCCAGCTCTAATCTATCCAGATATGATGGAGTTCGCTACGGTTACCGTGAACCCGGTTATGGCAATCTATTGGAAATGTATGAACGCACCCGAACAAATGGCTTTGGACCGGAGGTTAAACGGAGACTGATGCTTGGCACCTTCGTTCTTAGTGCTGGATATTATGATGCATATTATTCCAAGGCACAGAAAGTCAGACGACTTATAAAAGAACATGTGGATGAGATATTTTCAACCTATGATTATATTTTGTCGCCTACCACACCCGGACCTGCTTTTAACTTGGGCATTCAACGAAAAAATCCGGTAGAAATGTACCTTGAAGATCTTTTTACCGTTCAATCTTCATTGGCGGGTATCCCGTCAATTTCAGTCCCTATGGGTAAAAATCGTGATGGATTGCCACTCGGGCTTCAGATATCAGCAAATATGTTTAAAGAAAATGCCTTATATTACGCCGGTAAAATGCTAATGAATCTTAATTAAATGATAAAAAAATACCTTCTAGTGCAGATTGTTGTTTTGGCCCTGACAAAGTTGGGATTTGCTCAGGACCTTGATACCTCTCTGGACGGTATCCCGCAAGACTATACTTACGATCTGATGGCTGACCGGTTAAACTGCATTGAACAAACAGTGCCGCTCAACTTCAATGAAAAAGTTTATTCATTTATAAATTATTTTATCAACCGGGACAGGCCCTATACACGTGAAGTGATTCGAAAATCGTCCCTCTATTTCCCTGTTTTTGAAAAATACCTTGCAAAATATGACCTACCCGATGAACTGAAATACTTATCGATCGTTGAGTCGGGATTAAACCCACAGGCGATTTCCCGCGCCGGCGCAGGTGGTCTATGGCAATTTATGCCTTATACTGGCCGCACCTACAAGCTACACCAGGACTGGTATATTGATGAGCGATTTGATCCTGAAAAAGCGACTGAAGCTGCATGTAAATACCTAAAATCATTGTACGGAATGTTTGGGGACTGGGAGCTGGCACTGGCCGCTTATAATTCAGGCCCAGGAAACGTAAGAAGAGCCATAAGAAGATCGGGGTATAAGAAGAAATTTTGGGATATTTATCGTTATCTGCCCCGGGAGACCCGTTCATATCTACCTCAGTTTGTAGCCATAGTTTATACATTCCACTATGCCTCCGAACATAATTTGATCCCTGAGCAGCCCTTGTTCATGATGGATTACGATACAGTGATGTCCCAGGGATTCCTTAATTTAAAGGTGGTTGCAAATCTCCTTGACATTTGTTACGAAGATGTCAAGCAATTAAACCCTGCACTAAAAAGATATGGGCTTAAAACTTCAAATGGATCGTACCCCGTGAGAGTTCCTTCAGAAAAGGCAGACTATTTTCGATCGCACCGGGAATCCATTCATTCTAATGCGCTACAAGGTAAGAAAAAACTGGAGTACCTGGCCAGGAATTCGGTTGGAAGCACTTTTGGACGCGATAAGTTATTGTACCGGGTAAGAAGTGGAGATGTATTGGGAATCATTGCACAACGCTACAGGGTGAGGATCTCAGATATCAGAAAATGGAATCATTTGCGCGGCAACTTAATACGAGTAGGACAACATCTCAGCATATGGGTGTATCCTGGAACCCGTATAGCCCAAAGGAGGGCAGCACCACCTAAAGTGGAGTTAGACTTACAAGGAAGAAAGCTGCACATCGTTCAGCCCGGAGATACACTTTGGGATATAGCACGGATGTACAAGGACATGAATATTGAAAAACTTAAGAAGATGAACAATCTCAAGTCATCCAAAATCAAACCTGGCCAAAAGCTAATTGTGGGCTAAACCATAGTCCATTTTGATTATCTTTACCTTCATTGTAAAATTATTCAACGGTCAGATGCAAAGGATCTTCAAACCAACGATACTTATCTTTTTTATTTCAGGGTTGATTGCATGTGGAGAGCAATCAGTCAATAACAGGTTATTAACCAAAGCCTCAAGCAAAGTAGGTGAGTTGATCCTGGTCATGGATTCCATTCAATGGAAAGGGCCCTTAGGAACCGCATTGAGGAAAACACTGATGTCAGAAACGCCTGGCTTACCTCGACCCGAGCCTTTATTCATTGTACGCTATATTGAACCAACGTTGTTTAACTCTGTGCTGAACAAAGCAAGAAACATCATATTTGTTGCTACGCTGGATAGCCAAACAAAAGGTGGTCAAATAGTTCGCAACTATATGACCAAGAACTACATTCAGACCCATCCTGATAAATTTGCCATATCACAAAAGGATGTTTATGCTAAAGGCCAGAACATACTTTATCTTTTCTCAAGTAATAAGGATATCTTAACCCAACGGATTTATAAAAACAAGGCGATGATTCGTGATTTCTTTGACCAAAAGGAGAAACAATACCTTCTATCAGAACTTTATGCGGCCAAAGAAAAAAAAGGAATCAATAATGACATGCTAAATAAACATGGCTTCCGGATCCGTGTGCCCAACGGATTCAGGATAGAGGAAGATAGAGGCACATTTTTCTGGGTAAGAAGTGTCGGAAAAATTGATAAAAATATATTTATCTCTTATCAGCCTTATCATTCGGAAGAAGTTTTTAAAAAGCAAAATCTGATTGCCCTGAGGGATAGCATTACTCATATACACATTTTTGAAGACCCTGCCGATCCTGATTCGTACATTGTTTCAGACACCATCAATGTGCGTACTGAGTATAGAAAAATTACTTTTGATAATAAATACGGGGTTGAATTAAAAGGAATTTGGCGCTCAAACACTTTTGGCATTGGCGGTCCATATGTTAGTGTTTCCTTCGTGGATAAATCCACCAACCGACTGTATTATATTGAAGGATTTGTCATCAGTCCGGGGGTAAACAAAAGAGATACTATGAGAGAACTGGAAACAATTATTGACACTTTTAGGACCCGTGAAGAACTTAAGAATTCCGGGACCAGCGGTTAACGTAATTCAGCTAAAATAAATTCTCGTTTCTGGCAACAGCTCTCAATTAATTTATTAATTTGAAAATTGAACTACACATACATCAAATTGATCATTTATATTTTAAACATGAATGAATAAAATATAAATACGATCTTAGAATGTCGAAAAATCCTATGCAACTTACTCAGCAACTTCGTTCCAGAGGGCTGTATCGTCAGGTCGATATGGGTAAAGAAATAGTTTAATTTCTTAGGTTTCAAAGAATTTAAAAAATAATTAAATGGAAATAAAAAGGAAAGATGCCCTGGATTATCATGAATTGGGGCAACCTGGAAAAATTGAGGTGGTTCCCACCAAACCACTAAGCTCTCAACTGGATCTGGCTTTGGCGTATTCACCGGGGGTCGCCGATCCATGCAAACTCATCGAACAGAACAAGGAAGATGCATATCGGTTTACTGCTAAAGGAAATCTGGTGGGGGTGATCACCAATGGGACTGCCGTGCTCGGTTTAGGAGACATTGGGCCGGATGCATCAAAACCGGTAATGGAAGGGAAAGGTGTTTTGTTTAAAAAATTTGCTGGTATTGATGTCTTTGACATTGAAATTGATTCAAAAGATCCTCATGAGTTTGTCAAGATCGTAAAGTCGCTCGAACCTACATTTGGAGGTATAAATCTTGAAGATATTAAGGCTCCAGAAAGCTTTCTTATTGAAAAAGAACTTCGTGAACAACTAAATATTCCTGTGATGCACGATGATCAGCATGGGACAGCAATCATATCATCGGCTGCACTGATCAATGCTATAGAACTTGTCAAAAAGTCCATTGGCGACATCCAACTGGTCGTGAATGGTGCAGGAGCAGCGGCCATTTCCTGTACAAAACTTTACCTGTCACTGGGAGTGGATCCAGCTAATGTGGTGATGTGCGACAGCAAAGGAGTGATCCGAAAAGACAGACAAGATCTCTCCGAAATCAAGGCTCAGTTCGCTACCGACAGGCCTTTTCATACCCTTGATGAAGCTCTGGTAGGTGCAGACGTATTTGTTGGCCTATCGATCGGAAATATTCTATCACCAGATGCCCTGCTTACCATGGCAAAAGATCCTATTGTGTTTGCTCTGGCTAACCCTACCTCTGAAATTGATTATGAACTGGCTATGAAAACCCGTGATGATCTGATTATGGCCACCGGGCGTTCTGACCATCCCAATCAGGTGAACAATGTCCTGGGATTTCCTTATATCTTTCGTGGCGCCATGGATGTAAGAGCAACCAAGATCAACGAGGAGATGAAACTTGCAGCGGTTCAAGCCATTTCCCAACTTGCTAAGGAAACCGTACCTGAGATGGTGCGCCGTGCTTACAACGACCCAAAACTTGCTTTTGGAAGATGTTATCTTATTCCAAAACCACTCGATCCCAGGCTTATAACTTCCATATCACCGGCGGTGGCAAAAGCGGCCATTAGTTCAGGCGTTGCCAAAAATCTGATTTCAGATTGGGATGAGTATGAAGTACAACTTCAGGAAAGACTTGGTGTTGAGCATAAGATTCTGACCAATGTGATTGCCAGGGCTAAAAATGATCCTAAAAAAATTGCCTATACTGAAGCTGACCATTACAAAACCCTTAAAGCTGCTGAAATCGTGAGTATTGAAGGCATTGGCAAGCCCATTTTACTTGGCAACAGAAAAAAAATCAAGGTTTTGGCGAATGATTTCAATGTGGATATCAGCCGCTGTGAAATTTTGGATATATCTGATTCAAAAAATGCTAAAAAACTAGAGAAATATACCCGGCAGCTTTATGAAAAAAGAAAACGAAAAGGGCTTACGTATGAAGAATGCTTCAAACTAATGCAATCTCGAAACTATCTGGCCAATATGATGCTGGATAATGATGAAGTAGATGCAGTGGTTACAGGGTCAACAAAAGAATATTCCAAGTCGCTGCAGCCCGCTCTTCAAATTATTGGCGTTTCTGAAGGATACAAGAAAGTAGCCGGAATGTTCATCATCTCTAGTAAACATCAAAATTTTTTCTTTGCAGATACCACCGTTCAGGAAGACCCATCATGTGATGAACTGGTAGAGATTATTGATCTGACCTCTCAGGCCGTCAAAATATTTGGAGCCGAACCACGAATTGCTGTGCTCTCCTACTCCAATTTCGGTTCAGCGAAAGGAGTTGTTCCGGACAAGGCCAGGAAGGCGGTACAATTGGCCAAGGAAAAGTTCCCCGATTTGCTAATTGATGGTGAGATCCAGGCGAACATTGCTGTAAATACAACGATCCAACAGGAGTCTTATCCTTTTAGTCATCTGGCAAAAAAAGGAGCTAACACCTTAATTTTCCCTAACCTTACATCCGGAAATATCGCCTATAAACTTATTATGGAACTTGGAGGCGCCCATGCGATAGGTCCGATTATTCTTGGAATGAGAAAGCCCGTACATATCCTTCAGCTCGGTAGTTCTACCCGGGAAATTGTTAATATGTCAGCTGTTGCTGTGATCCATGCACAGCTCAAAGAAAAAAGTAAATCATGATTGCATTTATTGAGGGAAAATTGGTAAAAAAAGATCCCACGCATGTACTGATTGATGTTGGTGGTATCGGTTATCACATACATATAGCACTTAATACTTTTTCGGGAATTGGAGATTCCGAATTTTGCCATCTTCACACTTATCTTCACATCAAGGAAGATGCTCACACGCTTTATGGATTTTTATCAGAGGAAGATAAGCAGTTATTTCTGGCCTTGATCTCCATTTCAGGCATAGGTCCATCTACAGCGCTCATGATGCAGTCTTCATTGAGTTCTGATGAAATTAAGCAAGCCATTACAAGTGAACAGGTCCATGTCATACAGGGAGTCAAAGGAATAGGATTAAAAACTGCCCAAAGAGTTATTCTTGAATTGAAGAACAAGTTTATTAAGGAAGGAATTTCATCTGAATCAGGAGGTTTTTCGACAGGAATGGATAATAAGTTGCGCGATGAAGCGTTATCTGCTTTACTAACCTTGGGAATCGCCAAAAATGTGGCTCAAAAAAGTATTGATGGGGTCCTTAGGAATTATGGAAATAATGTTACATTGGAAGAATTAATTAAGCTTTCTTTACAGGCATCTTAAGAGACTTAACCACGATTGATATTTCAAAACAAGAATGAATCAGTATGCATGATCTGGAGAGTTATTGGCCGGCTATTTTTTGTCTCATCTCTTCTACTCTTTGTTAGTCTAAGAGCTAATGCATTCTTTTTTCAAAACGACACCATACCTTCACAAAGTAAGGCTGACTCCCTTATAATAAAACAAGATACAACCGCAAACGGTGCCTATAATCCTTCTAAAAAGCCCGATTATGAACAAAAAGACCGTTTAGGTGATCCTTTTAACAATCGTTTGAGCAGGTCCCCCCTGCTCTATGGTGACCCTCCAAACCTGCAGCGAAGTCTTTCTCTTGATACGGGAATGAATTATACCATCAAGGAAAAAATTGGAGATTTTAATTATCGTCCCCCAACAAGCGTTCCTTTTAAACAATTTGATAAGCACCAAACTTCCGAAACTCTGAGTAACTATTGGAAAGAGCGATCGGTAGCTGCTGATGGAGAAAGTGCAGTGTCGGGCAAACGACTGATACCAAAAATTTATCTAAGTCCTGTTTTCGACCGGATATTCGGGGGAAGCTATGTTGAAATTAACCCAAAGGGGTTGGTGAACCTTGACTTTGGAGGGCGATTTCAACGGATTAATAACCCCTCTATTCCCATCCGACAACAAAAAAATGGTGGGTTTGAGTTTGATCAACAGATCAGCATGAATGTGGTTGGAAAGATCGGTGAAAAGTTGAAGGTTACAGCCAATTTTGATAATAATAACTCCTTTGATTTTCAAAACAACCTAAAGGTAGAATATACCGGTTTTGATGAAGACATCATCAAAAAACTTGAAATAGGAAATGTGAGTATGCCTGTAAATAATAGCCTTATGACAGGAGCACAGAATCTGTTCGGGGTGAAGACCCAACTTCAATTTGGAAAACTATATGTCACGGCTGTTGCTTCTACCCAAAGGGGTAAGCATGATGAAGTTACCGTGGAAGGCGGAGGGGTCCAGGGCCGAGAATTTGAAATCAAAGCCTCGGACTATGATGAGAACCGCCATTTCTTCCTTGGTCATTTCTTTAGGGACCACTATGAAGAATGGCTTCGTAATATACCACAGGTAACTTCAGGAGTGAAGATTACCAGAGTGGAAGTTTATGTGATCAACAGGAACAATGACACCCGTTCCCAACGAAATATTGTAGCTTTTATGGACCTGGGGGAGGGCAAGGTGATTTACCAGAAGGATCAAGGAGTGATTGGACCAGGCGGTGGGGATGTGCCCAATAAGAATGATGCCAATAACTTGTATAGTGCATTAACTGCGCTTGACAGGAACGTTGACAAAATTGACGACGAATTAGAAGGTCCAACTTTTGATATGGTGAAAGCTACTCACTTTGATAAAATAAATGGGGCTCGCAAACTTGAGGAAAGGGAATATACAGTGAATGATCAACTGGGATACATCTCTCTGAGCCGCAAACTCAGTAGTGATGAAGTACTTGCCGTTGCCTATGAATACAGTTACAATGGAATCAATTATAAAGTGGGTGAACTCACTGAAGACTATGCCAGCCGACCGGAAAATGAGGTAATCTTCATGAAAATGCTGAGACCTAGTAAAATAGCTCCCAGAGACCAGAATAATAGACGGATCCCAACCTGGGATCTGATGATGAAAAATGTATATAACCTGAATGCCAGCCAGGTTAATCAGGAAGGATTTCAAATGCGTATTGTTTACAGAGATGACCGTACCGGTCAAGACAAGCCGAGTCTTAACGAAGGAATAAATACAGCCGATGTACCTTTAATCGAATTACTGGGACTTGATCGATTGAATGTAAATGGGGACCCGCCAAAGGATGGAAACTTTGATTTTGTGGATGGAGTCACTATTAATGCTACCTCGGGAACCATTATTTTCCCTAGTCTCGAACCATTTGGTGATAAATTGAGATCAAAATTTGAACCTTTTGAAGTGGAGCTTACTCAAAGATACGTTTATGATACCCTTTATGGTACGACTAAAGCAGATGCACAACTCAATGCCAACAAGGATAAGTTTTTCCTCACCGGTTCATTGAAGTCTGGGTCCTCCAGTGAGATCCTTTTAGATGGGATCAAAATCGCCAAAGGGTCAGTAAAAGTCACTGCCGGAGGCCTTCCCCTCCAAGAAGGAGTAGATTACACAGTGGACTACAACTTTGGCAAGGTGCAGATACTGAATGAAAGTATTATTAACTCAGGGAAGAGCATTAAAGTAAGTTATGAAAAAGCCGATTTGTTCAACTTTCAGTCCCGGAGTTTGTTGGGGGCACGTTTTGATTATCAGTTTAGCAATGATATCAACGTCGGGCTGACTGTGCTTCATCATTATGAGCGACCTCTCTTTACCAGGCCAGCCATTGGATCAGAACCGGCCAAAAATACCAAATATGGCCTGGATGTCAATTTCAAAAAAGAATCCATTTTTCTTACTAAAATGGTAGATGCACTTCCGTTAATCCAGACCAAGGAGAAATCTCAACTTGCCTTCAGTGGTGAGTTTGCCCAGTTAATCCCAGGTACCTCCAATATTGTCAATGGTGAAGGGACTTCATATATCGATGATTTTGAGAATACTGTCACCCCTTTCAGCTTGAGCAATTGGCAAAAATGGAAATATGCCGCTACTCCGGTCACAGATGATAACCGGTTTGATCCCAGTGATGGGGCCTCAGATGATATAACGGCTGGTTTTCGACGTGCAAAGATCGCATGGTATGTTATTGATAACATTTTTTACCGGAGTGGTGGAGCAGCCAAGCCTCCCAATATCTCTGATACAGACCTTGAAAATCATTACACAAGGCCGGTAGCCCCACAAGAGATATTTACTCAAAAGCAACGGGAGGTGATCAATACCAACTTCCCGATCTTTGATATTGCTTACTTTCCTTCTGAAAGGGGGATATACAACTATAATCCTGACCTGACGCAGGACGGTTTATTAAAAGACCCGAAAACAAACTGGGGTGGTATTACTACAGCTATTCGTTCTGAAGTGGACTTCGATAAGTCCAACATAGAGTATATCGAGTTTTGGCTTATGGATCCTTTTATTAACGCCGGGTGTACCAATTGTCAAAACAACCGGGTATTGGATGGAATTTTCAATCAACCCAATTTTACAGGTGGTGAAGTTGTCTTTAACCTGGGTAGCGTTTCAGAAGACCTTATGCGTGATCGTAAAATGGCCTTTGAGAACGGGCTACCTTCTGACGGGGTCAAAATAGACGGCGATAACGTTACAAGCAATAATTGGGGAGATGTCACAACAGCACAATTTATCAATAATGCTTTCAACAACGAACCTGGAGCCAGGGCTAACCAGGACATTGGTTTAGATGGTCTGAAAGATGACGAAGAACTCGCCCGGTTTCAGAGTTTTATTAACAATCTACCTCTCAATATTTCTCAGGCAGCCGTTGACCAGATAAGAAAAGACCCATCCAATGATGATTTTGAATACTTCCTGAGTACTGAACATGACCGGCAAAACCACAAGATTCTTGAACGATACAAACGCTTCAATGGTATTGATGGAAATTCCCCGAACCTCAGCAACAACTCCCTCCCATATTCTCCATCTGGAAGCACGATACCTGACAACGAGGACCTGAACCAAGACAATACCTTAGGAGATCTGGAAGAATATTACGAATACAAGGTTGATTTGAAGCCGGGCCAGCTTGCAGTTGGGAATAAATATATTGTTGACAAAGTGACCAACAACATATTGGGCGATGACGTTAGCTGGTATCTTTTTCGTATTCCTATTGCCCAACCTGATAAAGTTGTAGGAAACATAACCGGTTTTAAATCGATCAGGTATGTAAGAATGTACCTGACGGGATGGGCACAGCCGGTGGTATTGAGAACAGCAAATTTTAGGTTAGTGGGTAGTCAGTGGCGTCAATTTGAAGGCAACCTGCAAAGCAAGCGATTTGATGAAATTCCCGAAACAACAGATTCCCAGTTTACGATCTCTGTGGTCAACATCGAGGAGAATGGACAGGGTGGTGAAGATCGGGTACCCTATGTCCTTCCACCCGGAATTATTCGTGACCGTGATAACACCTCCGTCATCGAACGAAGACTAAATGAGCAATCTATTCAGCTATGCGTTGAAGACCTTAATGACAAGGATGCAAGAGCTGCATTCAAGAATGTCAGCCTTAACCTGGTAAACTATGGGCGTGTAAAGATGTTTATCCATGCAGATTCAAAAACAGCCGGTGATGGCGATGTAAGAGCATTTTTACGGTTGGGAACAGGGTTCGATAACTACTATGAGATTGAGGTACCACTCTCCATTACTCCATTCAATACTTCTATGCCCGATGAGATCTGGCCCAAGCAAAATGAAATAGATGTCCCTTTCGATGAGCTATATAAGATAAAGTCTAAACGAAATACTGCTGGTGTATCCATTGATCTCCCGTTTAGCGACACCTATCAGCAGTATAAGATCACGGTAGTGGGAAACCCAAAGTTGAGTGTGGTTACCACATTGATGATTGGAGTGAGAAATCCTGAAAGTCCCGATCAGAATAGCCAGGACATTTGTATTTGGGCCAATGAACTTCGTGTTACTGATTTCAACAGAAAAGCCGGTTGGGCTGGAAACGCTACTGTTAATACCAAGCTGGCTGATTTTGGAGATATTACAGCTTCTACTAGGTACACCTCTTTTGGTTTTGGTAATGTGCAATCAAAAATTGCCGAAAGAACACAAGAATCTTCCTTATCATATGATATTTCAGGTAAGATCAATCTGGATAAGTTCTTGCCTACTAAAACGGGAGTTAAAATACCCATGTTTGCCAGTTATGAACGAAAAACGATCACCCCGGAATATGATCCATTGGACTCTGATATTCCTTTAAAGAACAGTCTGGATGCCATTGAAAACAAGAAAAAGCGCAAAGATTACCAAGATAAGGTGATTGACCAATCGACACGAAAAAGCATCAACTTTTCCAATGTTCATAAGGAATATACAAATCCTGATAAAGTGCATCGATTTTATCAAATTGAAAACTTTAATTTCACTTTCGCCTATAGCAACCGCACCAGTAGCAACTACAACATTGAATCCTATGAGAATAGGAATTATTCCGGGGCCATTGCTTATAGCTATAGTCCAAAAGAGTTGAGTATTACTCCGTTAAAAAATGTTGAGGTGTTGTCATCTAATTGGCTCAAGCTTATCAAAGATTTTAATTTCAATCCCATGATCTCAAATGTGAGCGTTCGGGCAGAGCTTAACAGACGCTTCATTAAAACCCTTTACCGGAACAAAAACCTCACCAGCGAAGGCGTGGATGCCAATTTTGAAAAATCTTTTACTTTCAACCGGATTTATAATGTAAAATGGAATCTCACTAAATCATTGTCGTTGAATTATTCGGCCCGGGCAAATGCTATCATTGATGAGCCTGAAGGAGATATTACAAGTGAGTCCAAGCAAATTATACTGGACAATCTGAAAAGTTTTGGACGAATGAAACGATTTGACCAAGACATCAGTGCTAATTTTCGGGTACCTCTTGATAAGATACCCGTGACCGATTGGACCAATGCTGATATTCGATATTCGGCAGGTTATCTGTGGCGGTCCGGCGCTTTGGATCAGATTGATACCCTAGGTAATAAGATTGAAAATAACAGGAATGTGAGCATGACAGGAAAATTTGATCTTGTCAAACTTTATAACAAGGTCAAGTTCCTTAAGGAGGTAAATGCTCCTCCCAGGCGAGTTCCTGCTCGAAAAAAATCTGAGCCAACAGATACCTTGCAGGTAGTTAAAAGAGATCGTAAAGTATTGAAAGGAGTGCTGCGAACACTAATGATGCTTCGATCAGTCAATCTTACTTATAATATTAAAGAAGGGACGGCACTTGCCGGTTTCAAGCCCCACCCCTTTCTGTTTGGGATGGATACAACATGGTCAGCCCCTGGATGGGGTTTTATTCTTGGCAGCCAGGATGCCGGGATTCGACAAAAAGCACAACAAAATGGATGGCTGGTGAACAATCCTGCCCTTACTGACCCTTTCAAACAGCTACGTTCGATAGATATGAATATCAAAGCTACTGTTGAACCTGTCAAAGACCTGAAGATTCAGATCGACATGAAAAAGAACAAAACGGCCCAATATCAGGAGATTTTCCGTACCGACACGCTCGGGAATTATCAATCCTTCAACCCATCTAGGACAGGGACATACAGTATTAGCTTTTTAACTATAAAAACTGCGTTTGTTGGGGATAATAAAAATGATGTATCACCCCTCTTTGAGGATTTCATCTCCAACAGGGCCATTATCAGTAGCAGACTGAGTGCTTTGTCTGGAAATTCATTCGATCCCAACAATCAGGATGTACTCATACCATCCTTTATTGCCGCATATTCAGGCAAAGACGCTAACTCCATTGCGCTAACGTCTTTTCCAAAGACACCATTACCCAACTGGAGGATTGATTACTCCGGATTGGGTAAGTTAGAAGGGATGCGATCAACATTTTCTTCGTTCACCATTAGCCATGCATATAACTCTTCGTTTAGTGTAAATAACTATTCAAATTCCTTAATCTATAATGACCCCAATGTACTTTTATTATTAAATAATGTTGAGAATCAAGGTGCTGGGGATCGGATTAATAATGGCGGACAACTCGTATCTCAGTATGTAATCAACCAGGTTGTAATTGCAGAACGGTTTGCTCCTTTGATTAAAGTGAGCATGAGGACCAGGTCAAGACTGAATGCCTCTGTAGAATATAAAACTGAGCGCAATCTTGCGCTGAGTTTATCGAACCGGCAGGTGACCGAGCTAAATGCAAAGGACTTGGTATTTTCGTTGGGATTCACCAAAGCTAATGTAAAAATCCCCTTTAAAATTCAAGGAAGAACAACAATACTCAAGAATGATCTGGATTTTCGGTTGGACATTACACTTAAGGACACAAAGACCGTCCAAAGGAAGTTTGATCAGGATATTTCAGGAAAGGAGGTTTCTGTCAACACGATCACAAATGGAAATACAAACATACAATTCAGGCCGAATCTGGGATATGCGCTGAACAACCGATTGACTCTTCAGGCCTATTATGAGCGAAATATTAACGAACCCAGGGTAACCAGTTCTTTTAGAAGAAGTACCACGTCCTTTGGTATACAGGTGAGATTTAGTTTGTCACAATAGTATTGTTCGCACGCGAAAAGGAATGTACATTTGACCTTTTAAAAAGAGTCAAGCATGAATATACCATCAGATTTGAAATACACCAAAGACCACGAGTGGATTAGGATAGACGGGAATAGTGCCAGAGTGGGAATAACCGACTTTGCACAGGGAGAGTTAGGTGATATAGTGTTTGTTGAGATTGAAACTGTTGGCGAAAAACTTAATTCCGGAGATGTATTTGGCACCGTTGAAGCGGTGAAAACCGTATCAGACCTATTTATGCCGGTTTCGGGGACCGTAACTAAATTAAACGAAGGTTTAGAAGATGCTCCTGAGAATGTTAACCGGGACCCTTATGGAGATGGTTGGATGATCGAACTCACTCTGAGTGGTGACGGAGATACTTCAGAGTTACTTAATGCAGATCAATACAAAGAGTTGATTGGCCAATAATTACTCAGATCTACTAAAAACGAAGAGTACAGGTCTGTATATTGGTTGGGCCATCTTCATTGCACTGCTAACCTTGCTACCTGGAAACGCATTCCCACATTGGACCTGGACCTTTGCTTCATTGGACAAGTGGGTTCATTTTATTGTATTCTTAGTGCTGTCGGCCACGGGGATGATGGCTTTTACTTTTGGTAGTCTGAAGAGATGGGGAAGACATCCCATTTTATTAAGTCTTTTGATTGCTATTCTTTATGGAGCCAGCCTGGAGTACACACAGGCACTGATCCCTGATCGCACATTTGATTATGCGGATATGCTGGCCAATACAGGGGGGTCCTTGGGAGGATATCTTGCGTTTAAGCTGATCTTACTGCTGGACTGAGGTCGTTTTTCATTTTGGCCCTTCGGTCGTCCATATAACTTTCAAAAATCTTGGCTACAGGACCAATGAGGAACAACGCATAAAAAGGCGCATAGATAAAAGAATTCAGCCGGAGTACAAATTCAAGCAGCGCAATAAGAAAGGCCGTTAGCACCTGTCCTTTTTTATTTTTTAGCGTGGTAGCCGGGTCAGTGATCATAAAGAATATAAACAACTGATACATTGGGCCGGTGAGTGGGGCTAACTCCGCAAAAAAATTGTCTCCTGAAATAAGGCTCCGAATATAAGCGAAAAATATAAAGCTGAACACATAGGTAAGAGTGATCCTTACTCTTTTCGCACGCCATACAATCACCAGGCCAAGACCCCATATTACCAGGAGGGGATACATATTATTTCCCCATTGGACACTCAAGCCAGCCACACTGTAGGCTGCGGTGAACAACATCCAGGAAATCCCAAAGTTTGACGGATTCCAAATATGCCTGCCCTTGTATTTCAAAAGGTATTTTGACATGATTGACAGCGCTGCTGTGACAATGTAGGGCCAGAGAACCGTGGAACGAATAAGAATACCAACACTTATACCCGAAATATAGGCGCTTGCGAGATTCCGCCATTTGCCATAAAAAAGCTTTCCGAGTACAAGTTCCAACACCATGCTGGTAACAATAGCCGAACCAATAAACAAGGCAGAATCAAGGATCCCAAAAGTAAAATGCCCGACCAATAATAAGGAGGTAATGAAGACCGGCGGAGTATATCTCATGTACCGGTTTTCCAGTCGTAACCAAGTATCAAGTCTGGGATTGTTGATTGATGTGGTTTGTTCCTGGTTCATTATTTAGCTCCTGGTTTTCTCTTTAATAGTAAGTAATTTATTGATCTCAGGGCTTTCTATGTTCATATCAATCCCAGAAGGCCAATTGATCATAATTTTTTCAACTTTTTTTATACCTCCCAGACCAAAGTGGAGCCTGTGTTGGTTTTGCCCGGAAAAACCTATCCCCCCTGTAACGACCTGAGTCTGTTCTCCTTTTCTCCAGTATAGCGTTACTTTGGCACCAATAGCGTCCCTATTGCTCTGATTTCCGATAAGGTTTATCTCCATCCAATTTGAGACCTTTTCGCCGGAGTTTTTATAAACAAAAGGCCGACTGTTCTGATTGGCCACAACAACATCCACGACCCCCCTATTCCAAAGGTCAGCTAATGCCACAGTACGGCTGTCTCGGGGGTTATCCTTGCACAACATGTCTGAAGCATCCAAAAACTTACCATGGCCCTTATTTAACCAAATTTTATTCTGTTGATATCCTGACTGACTTTTCCCTTCCATGGAAGGCCAGTTTTTCGCATCAGCTATTATGGCTTTACTTCCGCCACTGATCTTTGAATAATCATACCAGTATGACGTACCTTTTTTACCTGAAATATAGCCGTTGGCCACATAAAGATCATTGAATCCATCATTGTTAAAATCACCAAACTGAGCTCCATAGCTCCAGCCACCGAGCTCTATACCTCTTTCCCTTGCTGTATTTGAATAAACTAAATTTCCGTCGCTGATCTCAGGTATCCACATATTATTCCCCTGGATGAGAACTCCATCTTCTGTGATATTTGTGACATATACCCCGAGCTGTCCATGATTTTCAATGTCGCCAAAGCTAATATTCATGCCACTTTTTGGAGCAAATCCCAATCCCATATCCTTACCAATCTCTTTAAACTGCTTTCCCTGAATATTTAGCCAAACTTCATCGATACCATAATCATTGGCAATGAATAATTCAGGATAGTGATCATTGTTAATGTCCATGGCCCCCGCTGCCAATGTCCATTTATGAGAAGAGAGACCCATTTCTGTTGTCTTGTCCAGAAATCTACCATTGTTCTGGTTGATCAATAGATAGTTTCTTCCACCGTTATTTGCATATTCAAAGCTTTCCTGCATAAAATTAGTGGACTGGAGGTGCCACAGATCTATGTTTTCTCTATAGTAACCTCCAATGAATAGATCTATCAAGCCGTCATTATTGAAATCTGCCCATATAGCACTATTGGCATTTACCCATGGCGGCAATCCGCTGCCTTCGGTTACATCCTCAAACCGAATTCCATCTACATTTCTGAACAATAATGGTTTCCCCCACTTATATACCAGTAAATCCCGATAACCGTCATTATCAAAATCTCCCCAAACAGAACCCATCGACACACCCGTACCTTGATTATTGATATTAGCAATGTCCATTTGTTCTCCAACTTCAGCAAACCTGCCGTTCCCTTCATTACGGTACAATGCATTAGCGGTATTTGTTCTGCTATTTGTAAAATAAAGGTCACTCCATCCATCATTGTTATAGTCGCAAATGGAAACCGAAGCTCCCATAGAGGCTATTTGTGCCTGAATGTGAGAAATCTTAGGGTCAAGAATTGGTGATTCATGCGAAAAAGCAATGCCTGAACTGACTGCAACTTCATCAAAATGAAATGAAGTATCCGGCACTTCATTTTTTGATGGAATGGAGCTACGCTTATACCAGTCTAAGTCAGGATTTAGTAATATCGGACTGACCAGTAACCCGATGAACCCAATAAGAACAAAAGATTTAAGGAGTTTTATCACCGCGAAGCAGAATATAAAGCAAATCTATACAACAGATACGGTCCTCATGAAGACCAGGTCATAATTTTTTTTAGCGAGATTAAGATGAAGATTTGACAACTTACGACAGCCAGCAGATTGAAGCCTGGAATTCTCATGATATTGGATCAGTTTCATGATATTTTCCTTATAGATATCGATCAATAATTGATCTCCATCGTCAATGAAGTTATTAGAAATGATTATATTTGAGATTCGAGAATTGTATTTTATAACAAACGGTCATGGAAGCCAAGAAAAACCCAAAAGCAGACATCTATAAAAAATCAGGGATGTTTTTAAACATTGGACTTGTGATAAGTTTATTATTAGTGATTGTCGCATTTGAATGGAAAGACAATGATGAGGGTAATTTAATGGATTTAGGGCAAATCAATGATGACTTTGAAGAAATGACAGAGATCCCTCCAACACAGCAACCTCCTCCCCCTCCACCTAAGATTAAACAACCTGAGATTATCGAGGTGCCAGATGAAGAAGAAATTGAAGAAGACATAGATGTTGATCTGGATGTTGAGATGACCGAGGATACTGAAATTGAACAACAGGTATTTGATGAACCTGTTGAAGAGGAAGAAACAGACGAAATTTTTACAATTGTCGAACAACAGCCGACGTTTAAAGGAGGCATGGCAGCTTTTTATTCCTATGTACAGAAAAAAATGAAGTACCCTACTCAAGCTAGAAGGATGGGAATAGAAGGACGTGTATATGTTCAGTTCGTTGTAGGAAAAGATGGATCAATAAGTGAAGTGACGGTTTTGCGTGGTATTGGTGCAGGTTGTGATGAAGAAGCGACCAGGGTTCTTAAAAATTCTCCGAAGTGGAAACCTGGAAAACAAAGAGGTAAGCCGGTGAAAGTCCGAATGGTGTTGCCCATCACATTCCAGCTAAGCTAATGATTTGACCCGGTAATTTACCGGGTTTTTTTAGTCCAACTCATCAAGAAATCAAAGAACATTCATGACTTGTTCCTTTATTTTCTCAAGCTCTTCTTTCATTGTTACCACTTTATGTTGAATATCTATTTGGTTGGCCTTGGAACCAATGGTATTTATTTCCCTGCCCATTTCCTGACTAATAAAGCCTAGCTTTTTGCCCTTGGGTGAAGGCCCAAGGAGAATCTCCCTGAAATACTTCAGGTGATTACCAAGTCTGACTTTCTCTTCATGGATATCCATTTTCTCAACATAGTAGAGGATTTCCTGCTCCATCCTTGCTCGATCTACTTCAGGAGTAACCATTAGCTCATTAAGGGCCAGTTGTAGTTTCGATTTAATAAAATTTTTGCGGTCTGCATCATTTTCATTGATTGAGGCCAGCAATCGTTCTATATTATCTGCATAATTGTCCAGGTGATGGAGCAGTGATTCCCCCTCCTGTTTCCTGAAATTGGTACATGCTTCACTGGCCTTCGAGAGGCAAGCCCGAACAGCTTCCCATTCTTTATCTGTAATAGGAGCATCGTCAGATCTGATTACATCTGGTGATTCAAGCGCCAGTCGGAATACCTCGACTCCTTCATCACCAACACTTTCTGCCAGAGATTTGAGTCTCTCATAATAATTCTTAAAAAGAGTATCGTCGTAATGCCTGTTGGAATAGGCAGGGCGGTTTAATTCAATAGTAACATTGATTTTACCCCTTTCCAGCAATTGGGTTACTAGCTTTCGTATTTCTATCTCGTGATTGTTTAAAACAGCAGGTAACTTGAGGAACAAGTCACTAAACTTTGAGTTAAGGGCCTTAATTTCAACGGAAACCTTGCTTTGCTCAACCTCTGTTGAGGATTGGCCGAATCCAGTCATTGAGAGTATCATGTCGTGAAGTTACAGGAGAATCTAGAAATCGTGGCCCAAGGACACGTAAAATTTAGAGCTGCCCGCACGATTATCTTCTATGGGCCAGGCCAAATCGAATTTCATATAATAACCAAACATCACTGATCTTAACCCAGTACCATATCCTGTGAGCCATGGGCTTCGGAAAGTTTTGATCTCAGCCTGAAATACATTATCCCCTCGTACAACGGTGCTGATGTTATTGTCAGAGCTGAAGGGAGAAGCGCCTGTCCAGGCTGAACCGACATCGAGGAATCCTACAAATTGCAGATTTCTAAGAAAAGTAGATCGTACAGGTGCGTTAGAGAAAAATCCTGCCACAGGCAATCTCAGTTCAAGATTGAACAGGAGGACATCGGTACCGTGGAAGGTATTAAAATCGAAGCCTCGTACGGATGTGACAAACTCAGAAAAATAGAGCTCATTGTTTTCTTTGCTCACCTCAGGAAAATAAGGGGTGGAGGAAGCAATCCTATTACTAAACATCCAGTTGTCCATGCCTCCCAGCAGAAAATTATGGTGGAAACGACCAAAGAACTTACCATAATAGGCCCTGCCGGCCAAAACCAGGGTTCTGTGAAGCTTTTGATAATGACGGACATCAAAGGTAAATTTATCAAAGCTCCTGGATTTATTAGATATCCCTTCATGGTGTTGATATTCTATTTTTAGCCGTGTACCTTCCATCATATTGAGGCCGGTGACCCTGGAATTGTCATAGACATAATTCGTCTTCAGCCCTAAATACGTAGTCGTATTGCTCTCGACGGCAGGTGTATTGGGGATCAAGTTGAAGAAGTTAAGATCCTGATACCGGGTCATTTCAAAGAAAGGACGAACTGACAGTCTGGATTTGGGTGAGAATGGCAGGGATGCCGCTACATCAAAGACATTCTTCGAATATCTCTGCTTTAAATCATCACCACTGTTAATTAACCAGACATTTCGGTCAAACTTTACCCCATAGTCAATCAGGTATTTCAGGTACTGGTATTCCGCAAATACTTCTCCACTTTTTAAATCATATGTAGCCATTAGTCCCCCGCGGAACTTATGATTTTCCAGCATATCATTCATCTCAATCTGAAGTAACATTCCAAAACCACGTATGGGGTCCACCACCCAGGAAGTGACCATATTATTCGCACTAAACCGTTGTTCATAGGGTAGAGGACCAAGAGGTTCAGGCTCTTTAATAGAGCGTCGATAGTTCGTCAGGAATGACTGGGATTTTTCTACTTTTTGAGTTACTTCTTTATCAAACACATAATCATCCGTATTTATGATATCTGTATCTGTTTTAGTTTCTTCATTAGTCGGCACATCTTTTTGGTTGTCAATGGAATCTAAAGGTGTCGTTATGGTTGAGTCCGGCGATACTGCCTTAGAGGTATCTACAGAGACGACCGATGTGGTTTCAGACTGAACAACCAGGGTATCTATCTTATGAACCTCTTTTTTATTATCTAGTGGTTGTTCATTATCCTTTTTGGAACCCAGAGAGATAGGCAATTCGCGGCTACGTTCCCTGGAAGCATCCACCAACCTTTTTTCCATAAGGAATTTGGCTTGGATTTTTTGTTGACGGGGGGTTGGGGGAGTGAAATTGTTTTGATCAAAATTTACTCCAGTTTTGAGATAAACCCCCAGTCGCAGATCAGAGATCATGCTATAAGAAAGGGAAGAATTGGAAAAATTTAGATCGTATTGCCTGATATTTTGGGAAAAATTAGTCACTTGTGAATACAAGCTATCTTTCAGGTCGTATTTGAACAAATTGATAATACCTTTTTGATCACTCAGATAATAAAAGGTTGTCTGGTCCCGGGCAATAGGGCTATAGTCCTTACTAATAGTATTTGTAATCCTCGCCACTACATTTCGGGTAGTATCCAGGTTGAAAGTGAACAGGTTGAAATTTTCTGTGAGCTTACCAATGGATGTTTCGTCCACTTGCAAAGAGTCTGTGGTCCGGTTTGAACTAAATAGTATTGTATTTGTGCCAGGTATAAAATGAGGAGTGATATTATCAAAATGATCATTGGTCAACCTTCTTACTTTATTCCGTCTAACGCTCAAGAGAAATATATCCGTTTTCCCATGCCGGGAAGCGCTTAACACGGCTAATCTGCCATTGCCGGAAAAATCAAAACTGGAGATTTGATCAAAATTTCTTAGTGGTGCAACCAGCTTACTTTTGGTTTCAACATCATAGAGCCAAAGTACATTTTCAGCTTTTTCATAACTAATGATTCCAAGCGTTTTATCATCTGACCAATTCAGAAGTGGCATAATTCTATTTACCTCCTGATTGATCACTTTATAGCCACCTGTCAAAACTTTTTCATTTTTACCTGTTTCAAGGTTGATTAAACGGACAAAGAATTTTCCCTGGACATTAATAGCATAGGCAAGGCGGTTTCCTGAAGGATTTAGTGCTATTGCGGATATTTGTTCATCACTTTTCAATCTATCCTGCCTCAGAGAATGATCGGGTTGTACATAATGTTGGGAAACATCCACGAGCATATTGGTATAAAATTGTTCCCACTCCAGCATCACTTGCTTAAATGAAATCCCAAGGGTAAAAGAAATACTCTTCTCTTCATTTCTTGTTACCCTAACCAGATTGAGGATCTGGTTAAGATTGCTTTTCCCATATTTTTCAACAATAAAGTTCCACATAGACTGGCCAGCCACCACAGCTTGTCTTCCTGTTAGACGATTGAGCTTCTTCACCTTTTTTGAGCTTATCAAATCTCGAATTTCATCATCCATAGTGACATCCCAGCCATTGGCAAGGTAGGCCGATGCCCCTGAAACGAACCAATCCGGCAAGTTCATTAAGAAGGAATTTTGCCACATATCAGTAAGACTGCCCCCAAACATCATATCTTTGATCACCAATTCCGAAACGGCAGAGACAAGTTCCTTCTTCAAACCTTCTATAGAACCTGGGTTAGCTACTTCTACATACGACTTGATAAAATTGGTCTGCCCACCGGCATTTGGGTCCTGGTCATTTACTCCAATATTGCTTTGTTGAAGGTCACTGATAGAATTGTATAGGAAGATTTTCGTTTTAAAATAGGGACTATAACCAATTACCTCAGTGATTCTGGCGAATTCCTTCTCAATATAATTGGTCACCTCAAGAGCACTTTTCTCCCCTTTACCATAGAAATAGATATCAAAATTCGCACTGCTGTAAAATCGCCAATTGAATTCGTCATACTGCATTCTATTTCTGCCAAACTCCACCAGCGCCTGTTGGCCATTCCCCTCATAGGCCAGCGACAGCATTGCCAGTAATAACAACAAAAAGAGCCTCAGTTGACTAAATTTCATATTCTAAATTAATCAAAAAACCGGTTCAAACTAACTTCTTTGTCCAGGGAATCACCCTGCAGCAGGTAGTTGGCAAACTGCGCAGCAAAATATGGCGCAAGGGTCACGCCTTTTGTCCCAAGGCCATTGAATATACCGATGTTCGGGTAGTCAGGGAGGAGACCAACCACTGGTCTGCGGTCCGCCATTGCTGGTCGAATCCCTGCTTTCTGATCCACGACTTTGAACTCACGATGATACAACTGTTTCAGCTTTTTGGTCAGCCAATCCCGAGCTAAAAGGGTAGGTTCCCAGGAATTGTCGTCTCTGTTGTAGGTAGAACCTACCTCCATATATTGTTGATGCGGCAACATAAATATCCCCTTGTTGATGATCCAATCAGGCAAATCTTCAGATTCCACCATAATTATCTCTCCTTTTACAGGACTAAACTGTACACGATCGAAATATCTGCTGGAAAAACCCAAAGCCCCCTGACAAAATATGACTGTTGATGTCGTGCAGTCTTTATAAACGACTTTTCCAGACTTATGTTGTAGAAAATTCAGGTCAAATTGTTCATGAACAATGAGGTGCTTACGTTGTAGAAATTGAGAATAAGACTTCAGCAGAACAGGCACCTCCAAATACCCCGATTTGCCCAGAAAGATTCCTCCAAGGGGGTCATCGATGCCAACAGCACTACTTGGTATGTCCACTATTTTCTCAATAAAACCGGCATATTTTGGTTCTTGACCTTCCGATAGCCATCGAGTCTGTTCTTTTTGATTGGAAAAAGGATGATATAAGGGTAACACATGAAGGAATTGGATGGACAATAGATTCTCAAGCGATCGATAAAAAGAAATCAAAAAATCAAATAGCATATGGGCTTTCCATGTGAGGATCATGTTCCTGCCTGTAATGGGATTAAAAATACCGCCAGCAACTACAGACGAAGAAGGCATAAGGGGATCATCAAAAACAAGGACGCGTTTCCCTTGCATAATGAGATGGTATGATAAACAAGTACCGGCCAATCCCTGCCCAACAATAATAAAATCGTATTCTTTAGTCATCTGGTTGCCTTTGGGGCTCAAATGGTTCAGATTTGTAGCAAAATTGTTGATTTTATCTTTATGATCTCGGTTCACACGTTGACTTTTAACGCTTTTGAAGAAAACACCTATGTTGTCTGCGATGAACAGAAAAATGCCGTAATCATTGATCCGGGATGTTATGAAGATCATGAAAAGGACTATTTCCGTTCCTTCATTTCTGATAACAACCTTCAAGTAATGGGATTGCTGAACACACACTGCCATATAGATCATGTGCTGGGAAATGCCATGGTCAGTCGACTATATAATGTCCCGCTTCATATTTATCCGAAGGAGCAGTCTAATCTGGCCGCGGTTTTGTCTTATTCCGCTGCCTATGGCTTTCCTGAATATGAAGCCATTGATGCTCTGACGGATCTCTCCGAAGAACAGGATATTACCTTTGGAGAAATGACTTTTAAGGTTCTTTGGCTTCCAGGACATACGGCAGGTCATGTGGCATTTATCAATGAGAAAGAAAGGATATGTCTGTCCGGAGACGTATTATTTTCCGGAAGTATTGGCAGAACCGACCTTCCTGGCGGAGACTATCAAACTCTAATAAACAGTATTCAAAAGAAAATGTTTAAATATCCTGACGACTTGATTGTTTATCCGGGACATGGTCCCAGTACCCGTCTGGAACATGAAAAGCAGTTTAATCCGTTTTGTGCTCTTCAAAAAAATGATTAAGCAACAAACTCCAAATCTGCTAACAATTCTCAACTTAAGCTGTGGATGTATAGGAGTAGTGGCTTGTTTTCATCAAAACCTTGAACTAGCCGGCTATTTGATCTGGCTTGCGGCCATATTTGATTTTTTTGATGGATTTATTTCCAGAATTCTTCATGTATCATCAACGATTGGCAAGGAACTCGATTCCCTGGCAGATATGATCAGCTTTGGTCTGTTGCCATCCAGTATTGTTTTTGTGATTTTGGAGCAACTTTCAGCTGGTATTTTCAGTTATTCGGCCTTCCTGCTAGCCGTGTTTGCAGCCATAAGACTTGCCAGGTTCAATGTGGACCAAAGACAATCCAAGAGCTTTATTGGCATGCCCACCCCGGCAATGGCCTTTTTTATTTCCGGGCTTCCTTTTTGGTGTGTTGCTTATCCCTGGGCAATTACTAAAGTTGGTGTGATTTCCGTATCTGTGCTGTTGTCGTTGTTTATGGTGGCCCCAATCACCATGCTCTCTCTAAAATTCGACAATTTTAGCCTTTCAAAGAACGTTTTAAAGTATTCGTTGATCCTGGGTGGAATTGTTCTGCTTATCGCCTTAAAGACACTTTCACTGCCGCTAATCATCGTTTTATATATACTTTTGTCTTTCACAAAAGGCTTGGTGAGTAAACAATAGCTTCCCTTAGTCACTCGTTCTAAAATAAGCGCGTAAGTGTCAAAGAAATGGTACGAAACCGGCACCTTTCATTCTTTCTCATTCTCTTTGTTTACTCTATTGGCCAATGCCAGGTTAATTCAATACTTAATGAGGGAACCTGGATAAAACTTTCGATTGATAAATCAGGCATATATCAGATCAACTATAACGACCTTCAATCATATGGCCTGGATCCCAGCTCGATCAATCCGAAACAGATCAGGCTTTTCGGACATAACAGTGGTATGTTACCTCAGCTCAATACGGCAATTCATCAGGAAGATCTGGAAGAAGTAAGTATTTTGGTGACAGGTGAAGCCGATGGGATTTTCAATATGGATGATGAAATTATTTTTTACGGTCAGGGCCCGAATATCCTGGAATATGATTCTATTCAACATGCTTTCTTTTATGAAAACAACATCTATTCGGATCACTCCTATTACTATTTAACCATTGGAAACTCTAATGGGCTTCGTATTGGTGAAGAACCTCTTATCTCATGCTCCTTTACAAAAATTAAAACTCATTTCGTGGGGTATGTACATGAGGAAGAATTAACAAATATTCTACATTCAGGAAGAAAATGGTATGGTGAATCGTTTGATCTGATCACCAGCCGGAAATTTAATTCGGAGATTAGCGAAATTACTCCGTCTTCTGATGTTATTCTCGTTTCATCAGTAATGGCTGCTTCTTCAGCAAATTCATCGTTCGACATCAGCGTAGATGGAAATTTGATAGGACAGCAAACTTTAAATGCCATACCGCAAAGTACGTATACTGTTAAAGGAGATGCCCAAATAGATACACTTCTAATAAATTCCGCTTTGATCACCTCAAAGCCACTAACTCTTGATTATAGATTTAATAAGACCAATGGAATAGGATATCTTGACTATTTCGTACTAACTGCCAAATGCAACCTTGTATTTAATGATTCATCATTGACCATTACACCTGACCTATCTGCATTGTCACCATACAATACCTATGAGGTGTCAAATGCTCCAGACGGCTTAAGTCTATGGAATATTACGGATAATAATCATCCGTCTTCCATAGCTTATAGTCAGACCAACCAGGTGATTAGCTTCAATGCAACCAACCTGGAGCATTCGTTAATCCTTTTTAATCCTGTCACATTGCTTTCTCCAACGTTTATTGGGGCGGTACCAAATCAGAACCTTCATGGTATGAATTCTATTGACTTCCTGATTATTACAGCTCCTGAATTGATCAGCGCTGCCAACGAGTTGTCTGGTATGCGAGCTGAAGAAGGAATAAAAAGCGCTGTAGTAACTACTGAACAGGTGTATAATGAATTTTCAGCAGGTAAACCAGATATTTCGGCCATACGAAATTTTGCTCGTCAGTTGTATAAAAATGGCTCTTTGAAGTATCTGCTTATCTTGGGTAAAGGAACCTACGATTTCAAAAATATCAATGGTAAATCACTCTCCCTGGTACCTATCTATGAGTCAAGGAACTCATTGCAACCATTGTCAACTTATGGTTCGGATGATTACCTGGGATTTCTTGACGACGGAAAAGGAGTATGGCCCGAATCAGGATCAGGCGATGAGCTGCTTGATATTGGAGTAGGACGCATACCCGCGAGCAACCTTAACGAAGCTGAACATGTTGTGGAAAAGCTGAGAATGTATCGTGAACAATCTGCCTTAGGTCAGTGGCGTAAGGAAATCTACTTTGTGGCTGAAGATGGAGATGTGAATATTCATCAACGTGATGCGGATCGCTTGGCTTCGCTTATTGATACTACATATGCTGAGTTTAATACAAACAAGATTTTTGTGGATGCTTATCCCATTGAGGTGAATCCCGGTTTCAAGCGAGCACAAGAAGTAAACAGACAATTATTTAATGCCATCCAAAATGGGGCATTTTTAATCAACTATACTGGGCATGGCAATGAGGTTCAATGGGCTAACACAAAAATATTTGACCTTAATATGATTGATACCATATCGAATAAGTATAAATTTCCTTTGTTCATCACAGCTACATGTGAATTTGGACGACATGATGACGACTCTCAGCGATCAGGAGCAGAAAAGTTGCTAATCAAACATGAGGCAGGATCAATAGGTATGGTCACCACCGCCCGACCCGTTTTCTCCAGCTCAAATTATTTACTGAATCTGGCTTTTTATCAGCAGGTTTTTCAAACAACTTCCGGAAGGTATCAAAGGCTTGGAGATATTTTTAAAAAGACAAAAAACAACAGCCTGAGTGGTGTTCTCAATAGAAACTTTTCTCTTCTGGGAGACCCATCGATGAGACTTTCTTATGCTGGTTTTTCGATACAAGTGGATAGCCTTAATGGAAAAGCTTTGAATGCCAGCGATACGCTTAAAAGTCAGGAGGTTTCTAGACTCTCCGGTACGATCAGGGATGCCACAGGGCAAATTGACCTGACATTCTATGGCAAAGTTATGGCTGTTCTATTCGACAAGCCCGACAATAAAAAAACCCTGGGAAACAGCGGAGCTCCGTTTAGTTATCAAGAACGCGATAATGTATTGTTCAGGGGAGAGGTTACCGCCAGAAAAGGGCAATTTACTCTATCATTTGTCCTTCCTAAAGATATTTCATATAGAGCCTCCAGGTCCAAGCTTTCATTTTATGCTTCAGCAGATTCAGCCAATGTTGATGCAAGCGGGGCGAATATCAACTTGGTCATAGGGGTCAGCTCTTCCACTTCTATTGTTGATAATATTCCACCAACAATTACAGCATTTATTGGAGACTCAACATTCTCTTCAGGGAGTGAAGTACAACCTAACACTTTGCTGATTGCTAAATTCTCTGATGACAGCGGGATCAATATTTCATCCAATCAAATTGGTCATTCCATATCCATGTCTCTGGACGGTGGAGAAGAGATCATTTTAAATGACTTTTACTCTTCAGTATCCGATAATTATAAAAATGGTATTCTTCAGTACCCATTATCAGGTTTAAAGAGTGGTAATCACAGCTTAATAATTACGGCATGGGATGCGAGCAATAATCAAGGATCTACGACCTTGACATTTATAGTATCAAAACCAAATACGGTTGTGATTTCTCAGCTGAGCAACTATCCGAATCCCATGAGTACGTTAACTCATTTTACCTTCAGTCATAATTTATCAGGAGAGGACATTAATGTTACTCTCGAAGTAATGTCTAGAACAGGGCAATTGGTTTACTCAGAAACGAGGAGTTACTTATCGGCACCTTCCGTGATAAATGACTGGCAGTGGGACGGCAGAAATGCTTCGGGTGGAAAATTAAACAAAGGGTTATATATTTATGGGATCATTGTTCGTTCTATTAACAATACAGCAGCAAACAAACGATATTCAAGACTCATAATATCAAATTAGCTATCTTTGCAGTCTTATAAAACAGTGAAAGTGAATAAATTAAGCCTCTTTTTCTTATTTATCTTAGGTACGCTTTCAGCAAGTGGTCAGACTACACCTCCCGGAATCCTGGGACAGGATGAAAACAGAAGGGTGATCACGACAGCGGTGCCATTTTTAAGCATAACGCCAGACGCGAGATCCGGAGCAATGGGAGATGCCGGGGTGGCTATTTCACCGGATGCTAACTCAGTACATTGGAACCCTGCTAAGCTTGCATTTCTTCAAAACCAAATTGGTTTCGGCCTTTCCTATTCTCCCTGGCTGACGAAGATCATTAATGATATGTCTTTGTCTTACTTGTCAGGGTATTACAAGATAACGGAAGAGCAAACCGTAGCTCTTTCTATGCGATATTTTGATCTGGGAGAAATTTTTTTTACTGATAATAACAATGTAAACCAGGGGCGCTTCAACCCCAAAGAATTTGCTATTGACCTATCTTATGCCAGAAAACTTACCGAGAACCTTAGTTTAGGCATCACCTCTCGGTATGTGCATTCAAACCTGACTGGCAATTTCTCGGCTTCAACAATTCAAGCCAAGCCTGGAAACACTGCTGCAGTGGATGTTTCAGTGTATTACAAAAAAGATTTACGATTTGGTGAACTGGCCTTTGGAGGTGATATATCAAATATCGGAGCCAAACTTTCATATTCTAACGAAAACAACAAGGATTTTATTCCAATCAACTTACGACTTGGATCAGCACTAACCACCAATCTGGATCCATATAACTCTTTTACCTTTGCCCTTGATTTCAACAAACTCCTTGTGCCCACTCCTCCAATCTATGCCAGGAATGCAGATGGCAGTATAAAATTCGATCCTAGTACCAATAAACCAATCATTGAGAAGGGGAAAGACCCTAATCGTTCTCTTCTTTCTGGTTTATTCGGGTCATTAGGTGATGCCCCTGACGGATTTTCAGAAGAACTTAAGGAAATAACCGTTTCTATGGGGGTTGAATATTGGTACAATAAAACCTTTTCCGGACGACTGGGATATTTTTATGAGAGTGCTCAAAAAGGGAATCGTAAATATTTTACAATTGGGGTAGGTTTTCGGTATAATATCATGGGTCTTGACTTTGCATATTTAATTCCGCAAAAGCAAGACCATCCACTTGCAGAAACACTTCGATTTTCTTTGCTCTTCAACTTCAAACCAGAATCACCAACAACTGAATCGGTCACTGACTAAGCAAAATGCCCGATCGACTTAGAGCTCCTGCTGCCTCTGTTCCTGTTATTCCAAACTTAATTTATCCTCAAAGGACCGAATTGAATAATGGGATCCCGGTTTTCATGTTTAATTCCGGAAGAGAAGAAGTATTGAAACTCGAATTAATATTCTCCGGAGGTAAATATGCAGAAAAGATACCTGAATCCAGTTTTTTTGCTGTTTCGATGCTTGCTGAGGGATCCAATCAGTTTTCATCAGAGGCCTTCAATAATTTATTTGATCATTACGGAGCATTTTATGAGTTCCACACAGGACTTGATCAAGTAGCTCTCAGTGTTTACTGTCCAAGTGAGCATTTGTCCGATCTGGTTCCATCCATTGCTGATATGCTTCTATCTCCTCTCTTTCCGGAGGAGAAATTGAAGAAACTCAAATTTCAAAGGGAGAACCAGCTACTTTTGCAATTAGAACAATCTTCTTTTTGGGCCAACCGATTATTTCGTACGTCAATTTTTGGAGAAGAACACCCCTATGGGGCTTTTACGACCAAAGCGCATATTCATTCCATCAATATTTCTCATCTGGAAAATTATTATAATTCGGTTGTAAATCATCATCCATTTGAGATCCTTCTTTCAGGAAAATTTGACTCAGAGAAAGTCAACAGATTGCTTGAACAAGCCTTTGGTGATATTCCAATGACTGAGGCCGATCCTTTGGCTCCCTTGGGAAAGCCTGAAAAATTTCACCAACGGGTTGAGAAACATTTGGACCACTTGAACCAGGCGTCCATCAGTATGGGCCAAGTGTGCATCCCCTTAACACATCCTGACTATCCGGCCTTTCTGCTCACCAATAAGCTCCTGGGAGGATTTTTTGGTTCACGCTTGATGAAAACTATCCGAGAAGAAAAAGGACTAACCTATGGCATTTACTCGGTGGTGAGACATTTCCAACATTCTTCGATTTTTCAAATCATGAGTGATGTAAAAATTAACCAGTCATCAGAAGTCATTGAACTGATCGGTAATGAAATGAACCTGATCAGGTCTGGTTCTCCTGAAGAAGATGAACTTGATCTGGTCAGGAATTATCTAATTGGAGAGTTTAATTCTAATTTGAATACAGCCTTTGACCATGCAGAAAAATTTAAAATGATTCATTCTCACGGTCTGTCGATGGATTTTTATACAAGTTTGTTGAACAGAATAAATAAAATTACTCCGGAGAAAATATCAGAAATAGCGCTAAAATACCTTGACCCCAATGGTATGACCGTTGTAGAGGTTATTTAAATGTAAAGGATCGAACCATCAGCAGACCCTAATTATTCTCCATTCGCCTTTGGCGAGTGACCACTGGCACTGGTGGCCGTAAAGATTTTTGCCTCTGATCAATGAACACCTAATATTGATCAACGATTCATGACATTTGATTGTTAATTTGCACTACTGCATAATCCATGTCATCCCGATCCCTCCTATGGATAACTCACCTTCTGGTCATCTCTTCCTGGTGATAACATTTTATACATAGTTGTATTAATTTTTTATAACCTTTTCATCATTGTTAGGAACCCCTGAGCCCGCAGGTACATAAACGAAAAAAGCCCCGGCTATTCAACCGAGGCCTTTATATCTCCTTTGCTACTGCTTCGAAGATTTAAATAAAAACTGGCAACGACTTACTCTCCCACCTTTTACGGCAGTACCATCAGCGCTGGGGGGCTTAACTTCTCTGTTCGGAATGGAAAGAGGTGGACACCCTCGCTATAGTCACCATATACTCT
>Ga0114931_10000355_pt1 | contig 54316 bp, 57 predicted proteins | sample 2SBtaG_FD_89579 | JGI IMG/M metagenome (GOLD analysis project Ga0114931, IMG submission 89579) | Deep subsurface microbial communities from Kolumbo volcano to uncover new lineages of life (NeLLi) - 2SBTROV14_V59a metaG | ecosystem: Environmental > Aquatic > Marine > Volcanic | place: Kolumbo... | reverse complement strand
CGGTCCTCGACGTGGCGCAGCTCGTGGCGGCGCAGCTCGACGCCATGCAGGCGCGCCAATCCTAGTCCTACTTCCCTGTACTACCGTGTCATGAGGTGCTGCTGGTGGTCGGCGCCGCAGGCGAACCACGCAGGTGAACCACGCAGGTGAACCACGCAGGCGAACCACGCAGGTGAGTCACGAAGGTGAGTCACGAAGGTGAGTCACGAAGGTGGCACGCTCGCCTCTCAAGCGAGGCTCAGGCGTAATGCCAGCGCGAGCAGCGTGAGCAGCAGCACCGGCGGGGTGATGACGAGGCCGATCTTCATGTACTGGCCCCAGGTGATGGTCTTGCCCTTGCGCGCCAGCACGTGCAGCCACAACAGCGTGGCGAGGCTGCCGATGGGTGTGAACTTCGGGCCCAGGTCGCAGCCGATGACGTTGGCGTACACCATCGTCTGGTGCATGGCGGCGGACACGCTGTGCGCCTGGTCGATGGCCAGCGCGCCGAGAAGCACGCTGGGCATGTTGTTCATCACCGAGGACAGGCCTGCGCTGAGGAAGCCGGTACCGACCGCGGCGGCGACCGGGCCGTGACCGCCCAGCCACTCCAGCACGCGGGCGAGATCAGCGGTGAGCCCAGCGTTGCGCAGGCCGTAGACCACCAGATACATGCCGAGACTGAAGAGTACGATCTGCCAGGGCGCCTCCCGCAGCACCTTGGGCACCGCGATCCGCGCTCCGTGCCCCCCGGCGTGCCAGCGACCGGCTATGGCCAGCAGCGCCAGCGCGCCAGCGCCGGTGACGAACGACACGGGCACGCCGAACGGCGCGGTGACGAAGTAGGCGATCAGCAGCACGCCGAGCAGCGGGAACGCCGCGCGGAACACCAACGGGTCGAGGATCGCGCTGGCCGGCGCTTCGAGCTCGTGCGTGTCGTAACGCGCCGGCAGGTGACGGCGGAAGTACAGCCACAGCACCGCGAGTGTGGCCGCCAACGCCGCCAGGTCGACGGGCACCATCACCGCCGCGTAGCGGTCGAAAGGGATGCCGAAGTAGTTCGCGCTGACGATGTTCACCAGGTTCGAGATGATCAGCGGCAGGCTGGTGGTGTCGGCGACGAAGCCGGTGGCGATGACGAAGGCCAGCGCGGCCGCCTCGCGGATGCCGAGGCGAAGCAGGATCGCCAATACGATGGGCGTGAGCAGCAGCGCAGCGCCATCGTTGGCGAAGAAGGCGGCGATCACCGCTCCGAGAAGTACGATCAGCGGGAACAGGCGACGCGCGTTGCCGCCCCCCCAGCGCGCGACGTGTAGCGCCGCCCAGTGGAAGAAGCCGGCCTCGTCGAGCAGCAGCGAGATGATGATCAGCGCCACGAAGGTGAAGGTCGCGTCCCAGACGATGTGCCACACGACCGGAACGTCGTTCAGGGTGATCACGCCGGTCGCCAGCGCCACGACGGCGCCGGCCAACGCGCTCCAACCGATACCCAGCCCGCCCGGCTGCCAGATGACGAGGACCAGAGTGACGACGAAGATCAGCAGCGCCGCGAGCATGTCAGTTCTCGCCCTTCTCGGTTCTCGCCCTTCAACGGGTTCACGAGGTCGGGCAGTGGTAGGTTGGCGATCACGTCGACGCTGGTTTCCGGCCGAACGGTGACCCGGTTGCGGGTCATCGGGTCCCGGATTAGCATGCTCGGCCTCCTACGTTCGGGGTTGATGAGGGTGCAGGCGTCCCGCGCCGAGCTGCTTCGTTCCAGCCCTCCAGCGAACCCTGGCAACGCATGCCGGAAGCGTTCCGGCCTCCCCTTGCGGGGTGGAGCCGACCCAACGGTCGCCACACGGCGGTACTAGCGCGTCACCGAGAGCGCCGCGGCGAGCTCGGCGTCCCCCGGAACGCGGCCGTCGGCGAGGGCGTCTACCAGCAGCCGGCTCATGCGGCCCAAGCCGTCGCGCACGCGCCGCCAGGTGGCGATGTCGTGGCCGCTGGGGTCCGGTACGCTGACGTGCCTCCGCTCCGTACGGGCGGGATAGGCGGGGCAGGCTTCGTTGACGTCGTCGCAGACAGTGAGCACCAGGTCGAACGACCAGGGGTCGGGTACATCGGTGAGCGTCTTGCTGGTGTGGCCGGTGAGATCGACGCCGACCTCCGCCATGACGGTGATGGCGTCCTCCTTGACGCGCGTCTTCTCGGTGCCGGCCGACCACGCCTCCACGTCGAGACCGGCTTCGGAGGCGTGCTGGCGGAGCCAGCCCTCCATCATCTGGCTGCGGGCGCTGTTGTGGGTGCAGAGCACGAGCAGGCGCATCGGTCGACTCCTCTGCGTGGGTGGCCTCGGCGGCCAAGGGCGTTTTGCGGGCCGTCCGCTCCCGCGGGACCGTGTTTCGTTGCTCGGCGCCACCGACCTTACGCGGGATCCGCGCCGTCGTAGTGGGGAGGCGAGGTCGACGAACCCGCGCGGGACCCGGCCCGATCCCAGCGCCCCTCGACGGCGAAGCCGCAGCCGCGGAGCGAGCCCAACACGGTGCTGTTGCGCTCGCTGAGCTCCACCAGCCGCGCTAACCGCTCGTCGGGAGCGCTGCTGTCGAGATGGATCGCGTACGTCACGGACGTGATGCGCGGGGGCTGGTCGCTGCGCTCCGCCTCCAGGTCGATCGCGACCGCATCGAGGGGGATGTGGCTTCCCTCCGCCACCATGCCCAGCCCCGTGAGCAGGCAGCTGCCGATGGCCGTGAGGAGCGTCTCGACGGCGTTCGGCCCCGCATCCGGGTCGCCTCGATGCGCACCGGTCTCGAGCGTGAACTGCCGTACCTGCGTGTGCGCCCTGAGCCCGTCGGCAGTGCGCTCCGAGCGCACGCTGTAGCGCTGTCCCACGCTGCCCTTCGCCTCCTGCCTGACATCCGGATCGACGCCCGAGTCCATGGCTTCAGGCACCTCGGAGCAGGGTCTCGAGTTGCTGAGGGCTGGGCACCCGACCGGCGAGCACCACCTGCTCGTCGACGACGAGCGCCGGTGTGCTGCTCACCCCGTAACCCAGGATGGCGCCGTAATCGGTCACCTTCTCGACGGCTGCGTCGATGCCCGTGCTCTTCAGCACCAGGCGCACGTTGTTCTCGAGCCGTTGACAGTTGGCGCAACCGGAACCGAGGACCTTGATCGTCATGACGGATCTCCTTCGTAGCGACATCTTCAAGAAAGCTGGTTCACAGCAGGGCGTTGAACAGGAAGCCGGTGGCCAGGATCCCTGCTCCCACCACGGTGATGTAGACGCCGATGAGCCGCGGCTTGAGTACGCGCCTGAGGATGATCATCTCGGGCAGCGACAGCGCCGTGACCGCCATCATGAACGCCAGCGTGGTGCCCATCGCCAGGCCCTTGGCGTGGAGCGCCTCGACCAGCGGGAGGATGCCGGCCGCGTTGGAGTACAGCGGGATGCCCAGCAGCACGGCGACGGGCACGGCCAACGGGTTGCCGGGGCCGGCGTAGCGCAGGAAGAAGCTCTGCGGCACCCAGCCGTGGATGGCGGCGCCCAGGCCGATCCCGACCAGCAGGTAGGGCCAGATCTTGGCCAGGATGGTGCGGAGCTCCTCGACGCCCATCTGCACGCGCTCACCCCAGGTGAGCTGCCGGCTCGGATCGATCGCCTTGCCGCCCAGCCGCGTCTCGAACACGAAGGGCTCGACGTACTTCTCGAGGTGGAGCCGGCCCAGCACCATGCCGGCCACCACCGCCAGGATCAACCCGCTGGCGAGGTAGATGGCCGCGATGCCCCAGCCGAAGAGTCCGAAGAGCATCACCAGCGCGATCTCGTTGACCATCGGGCTGGCGATCAGGAACGACAGCGTCACGCCCAGCGGCACGCCGGCGGCCACGAAGCCGATGAAGGCGGGGACCGCGCTGCACGAGCAGAACGGCGTGACCACCCCGAGGCCGGCCGCCAGGGCGTTGCCGGCCCCCTCGCGGCGCCCACCCAGAAGGGCGCGGGTACGCTCCACGCTGAAGAAGCTCCTGAGCACCGTCACGGCGAAGATGATCGCGGCCAGCAGCAGCACGATCTTGAACGTGTCGAACAGGAAGAAGTGGACGGCATCGGCCAGGCGCGTCGAACGCGCCAGGCCGAGCGCGTCGTACACCAGCCAGTCGAACACGGGGCCCTTCACCGCGTACAGCGCCACCCAGATGGCCGCAGCGAGCGTCAGCCGGACCGCCGGGAACCCGCCGAGGGCAGGCGCCCGGGCCGCCGTCTTCACCTTCACGCGCGGCCCTCCCCCCGCGCGCAGGCATCTCCACACCCCGTCAGGTCGAGCCCCAGCATGGCGGCATCGGGCGGCAAGGCGCCGCGCAGGCGATTCACAGCCCCGCCGATCAGACGGTAGTCGATCCAGCGGCCGCGCCGCTCACCTTCGATGAGGCCCGCTTCACGCAGCACCTTGAGGTGGTGCGACAGCAGGTTCCCGGGAACGTCGACCGCCTCCTGGATCTCGCACACGCAACGGCTGCCGTCGGCCAGCACCGCGAGGATGCGCAGGCGCGTCGGGTCGCCCAGGGCCTTGAATGCCGATGTCAGCGCGGCGGTCTCGTCCCGCCCAGGTGGTTCGCTATTCATTGATTCAATCTGCACTGACTCAACCATGATTGATATGCTAACGTGCGCTTCGAGGGGCGTCAAGGGGCGCCCGCCAGGGTAGCCACCGATCCTTCCGCGCAGGACGCGCGCGGCCGCCCGCAACCCGAGAGGGTGGGGGCGGCCGCAGCATCGACGAGGTGGTCAGCCTCAGGTGCTCAGCCTCGCTTCAGGTCGCGCGCCGTGCGTTCGCGAAGCTCGCTTCCGTCGCTCTCGCCCCGAGCCAGGCGCAGGCCCTCCCGCCGCAGCCAGGCCGCGAACACGGGGTCCCGCATGGGCGGCTGGTTCCGCCGCGGCCCCTCGCTCAGGTAGCCGGGGTGAGTGGTTCTGCGCCCGGAGGCCAGCTTGGTGAGTTTGACCGTGGTGCCGTTGAACACCGCGTCACCGGCGATCGGATCGGTGAGGCAGACGTCCTTGAGGTAGTCGTCGACGCGGACGGCGGGATTGGGCACCAGGCCGCGGCCGCGGGTCTTATCACCCGGGACGGTCTGGCCGTTCACCACGACATCGGTCGATCCGTAGGCCCAGTGACCGTAGTGCCAGGAGATGCCCACCGCACCCGGAGCGATGCCTTCGACGGTCCGGATGCGGCCCTGCACGCTCACGTCGGTTCCCGGGCCCACCTCGAACGCGCCCTTGAACGTCGGCCCCTCGAGGCGCACCAGGTCATCGTTCTCGAGGCCGAGTTGGCGTGCCGTGACAGGGTTGAGGTTGACGAAGTTCTCGGGAAGCAAGGCACCCTGTCCCGCGTAGTTGCCGGCGGTACGCGACTGCCCGCCGAAGATCTCCTTGTAGGTGAACAACTTCAGCGGGTAGCCGCTACCATCGTCGACCTCGCGGCCGTCGAGATGCTGCATACGCTGGAACACCGGCACGCCGGTGAGCCGCTTCCCGCTCACCGACTGGATCGCAGTACCGATCGGCTCGACGTAGAGGTTCATGAGGCCGTTCAGACGGTGGCGGACCTTGTCGCCGTCGTACGCGTCGAGCCAGGGCTCGTCGAAGCGGCCGCCACGGTTGAGCACGAAAACGGTGCGCGCCCAGACGCCGTCCCCAACGGCTCGTTTCCAGGCGGCCTCGTCGAAGACGGCCGGCGGGAGGTGGCGACGAGCCTTCACGAACAGCTCGAGCTCGCCCGCGTCCGCTTCGGGTACCGGGGTGCCGTCGTACGCGGTGTTGGCGACGGTCTTGAGGTAGTAGTCCTCGGGCCGGTCGAACGGGACCCCGGCGCCGAAACCGTCCTTGCCGTAGCCCGGCAGTCCCAGCTTCTTCGCCAGGGCGATCATGACGCTTTCCATCCCGATAGGCATGTCGTGCCCGTCGACGCTCACCACCTCGGGGATGGACGCGGCGACGGGCTGGCGAAGCTTCAAGGTCTTGACCTTGATGGCCGGACTGTAGCCCTCCCACGCCCACTGCTCGAGGTACGAGACGTCGGGGAACACGTAGTCCGCATACATGCTGGTCTCGCCGATCACGATGTCGTCGGCGATGAACAGAGGGATCTTGGAGGTATCGCGGAGCATATCGATCTGCAAGTGGCCAGCGGGAGCGGCCAGCGCGGGCGTGCCCTTGTGGAGCCAGAGCGCCTTCACCGGGTAGGGGTAGCCGGCAGCTGCCGCCGGGATGATCTCCTGGTAAACGTCGCCCGTGAACGGGAACCAGGGACGCTTGGCAGGGTAGCCGTCGCGCTGGAACAGCGTAGAGGTCTCGTACGGGCCGCTGGACTCGCGCGTGTTCTTGATGCCGGTCGCCTTCAAGGCCCCCGGGTGCATCTTGCCCAGGTCGAAGGGCTGAGCGCTGCCGCCGCCGGTGGCGTTAAAATGCCCGCCACCCACGACCAAGCCGCCCTTCCAATCGATGTTCCCGATCAGGGTGTTGAGCGCGATGATCGCTTGGGCAGTGTAGTAGCCGTAGGTGAACTTGATGGGGCCGCGGTAGAGGTCGATGGCGGCACGCTTGCCATGGGAGGTGAACTCCTGCGCCAGAGCCTCGATGGTGGCGACGGGAACCCCCGACTCCTGGCTGTAGAACGGCAGGTCGTGCTCGAAGGCGGCGTCCTTGAGCATCAGGAAACTCGTCCGATAGGCGACCCCGTTGGCCGTGCCGGCCGCTTCGATATCCCCGGTCACGGCGTGGTTGGCGTCGTACGGATCCACGGCGGTAGGCGAGCCATCCACCATCGCCACGAACTCCCCCTCGCCGCCCACACCGAGCTGACTGGCTCGGAGGAGCTTGCCGGTGCCAGTGTCGACCAGCCACGCGGCGTTCGACCAACTCGACTCCCCTACGGCCTGGGCGGCGGCCTTGTTGGCCGCGCCGAGGAAGCGGCGGTCGATACGCCCGTGATCGATGATCCAGCGCATCATCCCGAGGGCAAGGGCGAGATCGCCGCCGGGCGTCACCGGCACCCACCAGCCGTGCGCGGCGGACTTCGACAGGCGCGGATCGATGACGGCCACCTTCATGCCACGCTCCACCAGCGACTTCGTCACCTGCGGCGTCATCGGTGGCGGGCCGAAGTTGGCCTCCGCGTAGCCGGTACCCCAGAAGATGATGAACTCGGCCGCCTCGAGGTCGGGCTTCATGTGATCCTTGCCCGTCTTGAACGACGAGCCCGTCCAGCGCGCGGTGGCATACTTGTAGGCGATGTGATGCCCCTGCTCGCAGATGGTGGTGTGGGCGTACCAGTTCACCGACCCGGCAGCGCCGTTGACGAAACGCTTCGCGAACTCGGCGCGGCCGTGCTCGATGCGTCCCGCCGCGAACACGAACTGGTTGTTCTTCAACCCGAGATCGGGGTGGTCCGGATCGATGAGCGCGTCGAGATGGTCCCGGTGGGCGCTCTGGAACGCCTCCACCGTGAGCTCGCCGGCACGCAGCCGCCCGATGTCCCTGGCAAGCGCCTGGGACAGAGCGGCATCCTTGAGCACGAGGATGTCCTTCAAGCCCTCGACAACCCGCTTCTCGCCGACGCCGCTGAAGATCTGCCCGCCATTGACGATCTCATCGATCGCCTGCTCGAACGGGATGGACGTCCACTTGCCCGACCCGCGCGGCCCCGCACGCTTCAGGACCTTGCGCAACCGGTAGGGGTCGTAGAGCGTCTGCACGCCGCTCTGCCCCTTCGAGCAGATCGACGCGTCGACCTTGGCCGCGGTGTCGAGGCCCGTCTTGTAGTCGAGCTGGGGTTGGAGTTGACCGGGGCTGTACGGGTTGCCATCGATCTTGGTGAGGATGCCATCCTGGATCTTCACCTTGAGCGTGCACTCGGTATGGCACTGCAGACACAGGCCGTACAGAACGTTCTCGGGATCGGCGAGCGGGTAGACGCCCGCGGCCGCCGGACCCGCCGCGTAGGCATGGGAGAGTTCCAGCAGCCGGCGGCCCTGGTCGCCGAGCAGCACACCGGTGCCTCCCAACGCGCCTGCCTTGAGGAGATCGCGACGCGAGACCTTCATGCCTGCACCCCCTTACGCACCCTCGGCACCAGGGGCAGGAAGCGGTAACCGAGGTAGAACAGGGCCACGCCCAGAGCTACCACCCCGACGAACACCTGCCACTCGAACAAGCTCGGGAGGTAGTTGAAGCTGAGGCGATGGCTCAGGTAGGCGGTCTCGAGACCCGCCAGCTCCGGCGTCACGAGCCCCGGGATGACCTGATCCAGCCGCACGCCGATGAAGGTCACGACCACCAGCGCACTCGCCAGCGCCGCTCCGGCCGGCTTCCGCCAGCCCAGCAGCAGCCCTATGGGGACGACCACCCCGAACAGGACGTGCACGATCCAGAACACGTACCAGTACGGCCCGAACAGCATGTACCGGAGCTGACCGACCGCGGCGCCCACGCCGTACCACATGGCGATGGAGTACTCGGCCCACTCGAACAGCGTGTCCAGCAGGATCAGCCCGAGAACGATGTTCCCGAGCAAGCGCAAGGTGTCGCGCCAACCTTCGTCGCGTCGCGGCCAGAACAGCGCCACGATACCCGCCATGAGGGCGCCCCCGGAGAGCAGGGCGCCACTGAGGAACAGGATCGGGTACATCGGCGAGTGCCACAGCTCCCGCGCCAACACCGTCCCGAACAGGGCGCCGACACCACCGTGGAAGGCTATGGCCAACGGCACGCCGATGCTGCCCAGGATGCGCAGCCAGGTTCGGTCGCGGCGGACCGCGATCTCTGCCCGGCCGGAGCGCTCCGAGCGGGTCGCCAGCACCAGCTCCGCGATGAGAAGGAAGAAGTAGGCGGTGTACAGCCACACCATCCACGCCATCATGGAGTGGAAGTTGGGCCGCGTGTACACCTCGTAGAAGCGCGCCATGTGGCCCAGGTCGAACAGGATGGTGAGCAGCGCCAGCACCAACGTGACGACGGCAACGTAGAGCGACAGCTTGGCGATGCCCTCGAGCCGCTTCACGCCGAACACGTAGACCAGGCTCGACAGCAGGAACGAACCCGCCGAAAGACCGATGAAGTAGATGTATGCCGCCACCCACAGGCCCCACGGCACGTAGCTCGTGTAGTTGGCGAGAGCGTGACCCATCGTGAGCCGCTCCACCAGACCGATGCCTCCGAACGCGGCGGCCGCCAGCCACACCACCCACAGGACCGCCGTCAGGGAGCGATTGCGTGTCATCATCCTCCTCCTAGACAAGGTAGTACACCTTGGGTTCGGTCCCGAGCTCCTCCTTGAGCCGGGTGGCGTTGGTGCGCGCGGCGAGCTCGCTGACCAGCGAGCTCGGGTCGTTCAGGTCGCCGAAGTACGTCGCGCGCCCGATGCACGTCGTCACGCACATCGGCAGCATGCCCTTCTCCACCCGGTGAACGCAGAAGTGACACTTGCGGGCGTTGCCGATGGGGCTGTGCTCGAAGACCCCCTTCAGGGCGCCGCCCGGCTTGCGGGGCCACGGCTCGCCGTACTCGAAGCTCGGTTCGAGCTCGTACGCGTGCGCCTCATCCAGCGCCAGCGCACCCGACGCGCCGGCCGCGGCCGTCTCGGTCCACTCCTCGCCGAAGTCGAAGGTCCTCGCCTCGTAGGGACAGGCCGTGAGACAGTAGCGGCAGCCGATGCAGGCGTCGTAGTCGATCTCGACGACGCCGTCAGGGCGCTTGAACGTTGCCGCGACGGGGCAGACCGGCACACACGGCGGGTTGTCACACTGCATGCACGGACGGGGCAGGAACTTCCGAGAGACGTTCGGGTACGTCCCCACCTCCATGTCGATCACCGGTCGGTACACCACGCCCGGCGGCAGCTTGTTCTCCATGACGCAACCCACCGTGCACGCGTCGCACGCCACGCACTTGCGGGTGTCGATCACCATGCCCCAGCGTCGCTGCTCGATCGGCTTCTGCAACGCGCGTTCCACATCGCGCTGCATGCGGATCAAGACATCCTCCTCCGCTTGCGACGCAGTACTGAACGGCGCCGCAGGGGACGAAGCGGGCGCAGGGGGCGCCTCCGCCTCCACGCGGAGACCTCCCATGACGAGCCCTGCGAAGACGCCGCTGGCTGCCTTCGCCAGGAACTCCCGGCGTCCCTCGACAGCAGCACGCGGCGACGCCTCAGCGGGCGCTCCCGCCTGGACATTGCGTTCCACGCCTTCGGCCGAATCCATTGACCACCTCCGGGTGCGTGACATGGGGACAGCTCGTGCCTCCCCGAACCGTACGTTCTGCACGCCCGCAACATCTAGGGACATTAGGCCTACCCCGCTGCCCGCGAGGCGCCGCACGCCGAACCGCGGCAGGGACGCCACGCCGATATTCGTCCACCTTCATCGATGCCGATCGCCGGGGTGGGACGGATGTCCCCGCTCCAACCCTGCTCTCGTGCGTTATCCCGGATTTTTCATGAGTGTTGATGCGGGAAGGCCTCCCGCGTGGTAGAAAGAGTGTGTAGCACTAGCTTTCTTCCAATGGGAGGCCTTCTTGTGAGTAATGTTAGCACGCAGCCGGGCGTTCTGTTCGAGGGGTTGTTTCCGGGGCCTGTGGTGGCGCGCTTCGATCAGCCGGCGAGCAGCAGTGATGGCGGGGCGGTGCTGCTCTCGGCGTTGGATCGGCGGCTGGGCTTGAGTGCGGCGCTGGCGCGCCGCCTGGTGGATGAGCGGCAGGCAGCCAAGGTGAGGCACTCGCTGCGGGACTTGGTGCGGCAGCGGGTGTACGGCTTGGCGTGCGGGTACGAGGATTGCAACGATAGCGCGCGCTTGCGTGACGATCCGGTGCAGAAGCTGCTGCTGGGTCGCGATCCCCTGGTAGGTGAGGGCTTGGCGTCGGTGGCGACGCTGTCGCGCTTCGAGAACGCCCTCTCGCGGCGGGCATTGTGGGAGTTGGGGGAAGCGTTCGCGGAGGTGGTGGTGGCGCACCACCACCGCCGCCGTTTGGGGGCGAGCGTGCGGCGCGTCACCATCGATCTGGACGTGACCGACGGCCCGACGCATGGGGAGCAGCAGGGCAGCTTGTTCAACGGGCATTACCGCGAGCACTGCCTGCTGCCGTTGGCGGGCTTCGTGCAGTTCGACGGCGAGCGCGAGCAGCATCTCGTGGCGCTCATACTGCGGCCGGGCAACGCCGATGGCCGGGCGGGCGCGGTGGGCTTGCTCAGGCGCTTGTTCCGCCTGCTGCGCCGGAGCTTCCCCCGGGCGGCGTTGCGGGTGAGGTTGGATGGCGGCTTCAACGGCCCCAGGCTGCTCGCCTTCCTGGAGGGCGAGGGGGTGGAGTACGTCATGGGCGCCGATCCGAAGGATCGGACGCCGGGCAACAGGGTGCTGGAGAGGCTCGCCGAGCCGCTCATGGCTGAGGCCAGGCGGCTGTCCGAGGACAGTGGGGAGGGGGAGCGCGTCTACGGCGAGGCCGGGTACCGGGCGGGGAGCTGGCGGCGTTACCGGCGGGTGATCATCAAGGCGGAGGTCACCCACTACGGCGATAGGCCCTTGCGCGACAACGACCGTTACCTCGTCACCAACCTCGAGGGGGACCCCGAGGAGGTGTACGCCGGCATCTACTGTTTGCGCGGGGAGGTCGAGAACCGCCTCAAGGAACTCCAGTACGGCCTGAAGGCCGACCGCCTGTCGTGCCATGCGTTCACCGCCAACCAGTTCCGGCTCATCCTCACGGCGGCGGCGTACGCGCTGATGCAGGAGCTCAGGCGCGCCGCTAGCGGCACCGCCGCCGCCCGGTGGCAGGTGAGCACCCTGCGCGAGCGCCTGCTCAAGCTCGGCGCGTGGCTGCAGGCCTCCAAGCGCCGCGTCACCCTGCGCCTACCCCAAGACGCGCCCTGGCAGGCGGAGTGGCGGCGCGCCGCCGCCAACCTGGGCGCGCTCGCCCCCTGAACCACGCGCGCCGCGCACGTCAACCGACCCGCGCTCGGGCCAGCTGCTGGCCCGAAGCGGGCGGCCACGCCCGGATCACGCCGCAAGCGTCGCGCTCGCGCGCCCGAGTGCCCCTCCGCGCCCCAAAGGCCAGCACGAGACCCCGGCCTCGCCAACGCAACCCGCGAACGCGCCCGATCACGCTCCGAAACCCAGCCCCAACCGGCTCTCATGAAATATCCAGGTTATACCATCTTGCGAAGAGTGCCGCTACCCGCGCATCCGCGACGCGCGGTTCCCAGGCACGTGGCTGGGGGCGACCCGTGTCGAGCAGCCTCGTGTAGCGCTTGCCCCTTGCTCAGGAAGGAACATCATGTATCGGAGGGACCACCATGCGCATCCGCTTCCGTGAGAACGGCTCGATCGTCATCGACCTGCCGCAGGGTGCGCGCTTCACCCTCGACGGTGAAGCGCGCACCCTGGAGCGAGCCAAGCTCGCCCTGTGCCGCTGTGGCGGTTCGGGCGACAAGCCCTTCTGCGACGGCTCTCACAAGCGGAACGGCTTCCGCGCGCCCGCCGGCGTCCTCGACATCCCCGTGCCCGAGGATGCAAGTAGCTGAGCGGCCGACTCGCCAGGGGTCCGTTGTGGTTGCCGATGCGCTCACCACCCAACGCGGGAGCTGTGGAGGGCGTCCCCTCGGTCGTCCACCCGGCACGTCCGCCCGTCGCAGGCTCAGCGCCCCTACGGCGGAATCACGACTCCAACAGGCGCAGGAGGGCGGAGGCGAACGAAGCTCCTACAGGAACGACGCTCGTACCAAACCCGAGCCTCGGCATCGTGACAGGTGTCACCTGCCCGGCATGCGCCGGTAGCGCGCCGGTCCATTCCCCGGCGCCGACGCCACGGGCTGCAGACCGTCCGTCCGCACGAGCTGCGCGCGAGCGGCCGGCACGAGGTCGAGAACTCCGCGTCGCGACCGAAGGCATCGAGCACGGCAGGCCCCCCGATCGATCGCGGACCGGCGCCCGATGCCATGTCTCCAGGAGGCAATCATGCCTATTCCTCGAACGGTAGGCCGCCTCAGCCAGGAGCGGTGAGGGACGAAGGTCCCGGTACCCGGTCATTTCGGCGCCCGCCCCGTCACGCCCGAACGGTCTAGCAGCGCGAGGACGAGCTCGCCGCGGGCCCGGCTTCCGGCTCGGGCGCCGCGCGCAAGGCGGCTTGTTCGATCTCCGGGAGGGCGCGCGACGCCGCGGCGCGACCGTAATCGATGAGTCGCTCGGGCTGGTCGAAGTCGAAGATGCCGATCTCGGGGGGGATCGGAACGACGATCCGAACGTCCGCCTCGTCGAGCTCTTCTGCCTGTAGGCGGTTGGCCGTGAGCGCATTGAGCCGGATCAGTAGGCCGACCCCGGTCCGGGGCATGGTGGGCGGCAACGGTGCCGTGACGCTGACGCCGACGACGACGTCGGCACCCAGGGTCCGCGTCGCGCGAACCGGGAGGTTGCTGACCACGCCGCCATCGGTGAGCCAGCGCGAGCCCCGCCTCACGGGCGTGTAGACGCCGGGGAGCGCGGCGCTGGCATGCAGCGCCCTGGCGAGGTTGCCGCTACGCAAGAGGACCACCTCGCCGGTGATCACGTCGGTAGCGGTGGCCACGAAGGGGATGCTCAGCTCCTCGATGGTGCGGTGCCCGGCCATAGCGTCCAACTGCTTCTCCAGCTCGGCGCCCGACTCGCGCCCCAGCCCGAAGAGGTCGTGCTCGAGGTAGTTGGCGATCTCGAGCACCCCACGGGCCCGCTGGCCCCACGAGCCCAGCGGCCAAGGGTTCGCGGGTGCTCGGGCAAGCAGCTCCGCCAGGCGCGCGGGGTCCACTCGTCGATCGGGATCGGCCGCGAAGAGGCCTCCGACGATCGCGCCCATGGACGCCCCGGCGATGGCGCCAACGGCGATTCCGGCTTCCCTCAGGGCGAGGAGCACCCCGATGTGCGCCAGACCGCGAGCACCACCTCCTCCCAGCGCCAGGCCGAGGCGGACCCTTTGCTCGGCAGCACGCGACCCCGGGCGGCGTGGCGGTCCGGCGCGGGGTGTGGTTGCGACCTGCCGGTGGCGCTTCACGTCTGCTGTCCGTGTGGCGGTCATGGGATCGTCCCCTTCACTTCCTGGCCATCGCTGCCGGCGCGGCCGGGGAGACCGTCTGGGAGGCGGACGGTGCGAACGATGCTCGCGACGAGCTCGTAGGCGTCGGCCTCGGGACCGAAGAGCGCTTCGAACAGCACGGCGTCCAGGAAGGTGCGGGCGATCTCGAAGGACGCGTGACGGCCGAGGTCTGCAGGCGCCGTTTCGCTCAGGGCGTGGCCGAGAGCGTGGAAGGCGAGCTGGCGTGCTCGGTCCCAATGCGTTCGAACGCGCTCGCGTTGCAAGACCTCGCGCACCATGATACGCAACATCGGAGCGGCGTGCCTGGCAATGTCGTAGGCGCTCACGCCGACCCGCCTCATGACCTCATGCGCATCGGGGCGGGGCTCGCCCTCCATGATCTCGTCGATGGTCGAGCTCAACAACGGTAGCGCCGTGCGCTCGTCGATCAACGCCTCGAGCAGGCCCTCCTTGGCGCCGAAGTAGTGGAAGATGAGGCCCGTCGCCACGCCCGCCCGCTTGGCGATCTTCCTGATCGAGGTGCCATCGAAGCCGTGCTCCGCGAACGACTCCATCGCCGCATCCAGGATGGCTGCCCGCGTCTCGGCGCCACCGCCCGCGCCCTTCGGCCTCCGGCCGAGGGGGCGCGTTCCCGGAGTCAGACCCCTGCGTCCCATGACCCCCTCGCCTGCGTGCCCACCTCGTTTCATCGCGCACCTCCCATCCAGGTCGCCGGTCGGCGGCGGTCGCTTCGCGAGGCCGGCGGCCCGGAGCAAGGGGATCGGGGCGCGGGGGCGTTCTCCTTGGAGAACGCCCCCGCGCCGTTGACCGGTTCCGTTGCACCCCGAGCATGAGCCCCAAGTGCAGCGCGTGTGCGACGGCCCCTCTCATGCCGCCTTGCTGGTGGATCCCTTGGTGCCGCCGATGCCCGCGAGGGCCCAGAGCGCGACCAGCGCTACCAACACGCTGACGATCCAGGCGTTCCACGCGCCGCCAGCCTGGTTCGCGAAGCCCAGCAGCCACGGGGCGATGAACACCCACGCCGCCGAGATCACCAGCCACCACTGGGCACCGCGCGAGCTTGGCGCGGCGAGCGCCCACAATGCGAACGCCATCACCACCAGACCGAGGATCCAGGCGTTCCAGGCGGCCGCTGCGGTGCCCGCGAAGCCTACCAACCACGGCGAAACGAACAACCAGGCGCCCAAGATGACGTTCGTCCAATCTTGCCAACGTGTCCAAGCCTTCATCGCGTACCTCCCCCGGTCACTATTTAACTGACCGTTCAATTCATACTAATCACGGACCCCTCCCGCGTCAACCCCCCCGGGGTATATCGCGACCGTCACGCTACACGGGCGAACGCCCCTGGACGCACCAACGACCCGGCCGTATGATCCCCGGGGCTGGAGACCGCCCTGCCCCGCGTCGGTGGTACGGCGGTCCCGATGACGTTCGGCCAAGCCACGGATGGACGGTCCCATACGAGAAACATCCCGGCGCACGTCGAGGCCGGCGGGCGGCAAGGGTCGCGGATCGGTAGGGCAATACCCCCGGTATCCCCGTCGCCTGCGGCCGCCACCCCCTCCCCACCCATTCACCCCCCCTGCCCAAAGCTCCGAAACGAGGTAACCCGTGCTGGTTCCCTGGACCGTCATCCTCATCGCCGCCGTGGTCGTCGGCTTCGTCACCTCCGCCCTCCGCATCTGGATCGACCGCGTCTTCTTCGTCATCATCCTGCTCACGCTGGGCCACCTGCCGATCCGAGAAGCCATCGCCCTCAACGTCCTGGTCCTGCTCCTCGCCTCGCTCACCCACGGCCTCGTGCGGCGCGAAGGCTGGATCTGGGGAGCGTTCGGCCGCTTCCCGTCCTGGGAAGGGTGGGCGGCCGTGCTCGCTGGATTCGCTGGAGGCGTCCTGGGTTGGGCATGGGGGCTCACCCTCCCAGGGAAGGTCCTGCTCGGCGCGCTCGGCATCTACGCCATCGCCATGGCGATGCGACTGGCGGTCGTGAAGCCGCGGCAGGGCCGCCCGAGCGCCGCCCACCCGAGCTGGATCCTCCCCATCGCCCTCGGCGCAGGCGCCCTCACCGGCCTCCTCTCGGCCGGCGGCAAACCCTTCGCGGTACCGCTGTACAACCGAGCCCTCGGCCACCATTGGCCGGTCGCCTACGCCATCGCCACCTTCGGCACCATCGGCGCCGCCCTGGGAGCAAGCCTCACCCAACTCACGCTGAACGGCTACGGCGTCCCCGAGATGGAGACCGCCCTCGCGGCCTGGGCCGGGATCGCGCTGTTCGCGTGGTTCACCGACCGCACCTGGAGTCCCAAGCTGATGAAGGTCACCGCGCTCGCCGTGGCGGTGGTGCTCTTCGTGGTCGGCATCCGGTTCAGCGTAAGCGCCTTCTAGCGCCCGGGGACCGCCGAAGGCTGCTCGACCAGGGCCCCCTACTCCGCAGCTCCCCGCCGGGACATCGATGGGGCCCCCTCTAGCCCGCCGGCGGGCCCGGGACCGGCTCCTCCGCTCCCCGGCGAGCGAAGTACGCCCGCACGCGCGGCGCCAGGTTCACGTACCCCACCAGGAAGACGATCTGGAACAGCGGCAGCGTCGCCGCCGGGATGGCGACGAGAGGACCGAAGGCCAGCACGGCGATCGCGATGGCCGTCCCGTTGTTCTTGCCCGTCGAGAGGAAGGCGATCCCCATGTGGTCGCCGTACGACACCCCGAGCCGGCGATCGAGCCAGGTGATGAGCGGCAGCATGACCACGAGGTAGACGACCGTGGCTACGAGGAGCGGGATGAGCAACGTCCAGTGACTCACGAGCAGCCGCGCCTTCATGAAGAAGATCATGCCTACGACGGTCAGCATCGTGGTCATCGTGCTGAGGCCCAGAACCGGCCTGATGCTCTTCAAGGCCTGCGGGCCCTTCGTCCAGGCGATCGCCCAGCGCGTCAAGACCGCCAGCACGATCGGCAGGATCAACACCAACAGGACCTACTCGAAGAGCGTACCGAGCGGCACGGCCACGTGGTAGGCCTGCGACAGCACGTGCAACAGCAGTGGAAGCAGGACGGGAACCAGTAGGAAGTTCAGAGCCAGCGCGACCGTGGCCACCTCGAGGCTGCCTTCGGCCAGTCCGGTGTATCCGACGCTCATCGAGGAGCCGGGGATGAGCATCACCAGCAGGAAGCCCAGGGCCAACTGCGAATCGTGGATCAGCAGCCACACCAGGCCCACGCTCACGATCGGCGTCAACACGAAGTTGTACAGCACGCTGAGCAGCACCGGCCTGGGCTCCCGGACCACCCTCGGGAGCGCCCCGAGGTCGAGATTGACCATCATCGGATAGATCATCATGAACACCAGCACCTTGACGGCATCGGACAAGCCCGCCGAGAGCGCCTTCGACGGCGCGGGCAACGCCAGGCCCAACGCCCAGCCCATCGCGATCGCCAGCAGCGAGTACCCGAGCAGGTAGGTCTGGAGGTGACGGCTCGCCCGCGGAGCCCAGCTAGACATCCTCGGCCCTCGCCCTCAGGGGAAGAAGGTTGCTGGGGCGGCTCAGTGGTTCAAGAGCTGTTGATTCAATCATCTTTGTACTATCGTGCCCCCCGGGAACGGGAGAGAAGGGACGATCGTCCCGCGATGACCCGCTCCGTGGCGGCTCGGAAGCGTCCCGATCGGGCTGCAAGCCTCGGCGACCCGGACCGTCAGCCCCGCGGCGCGTACATGATCACGAGCATCCCCACCACGGCGATGCCGGCCCCGACGATGTCGAACCGGTCGGGCGCATGCCCATCGACGAGCCAGCCCCACAGCAGCGCCATGGCGATGAAGACCCCGCCGTAGGCCGCGTACACGCGCCCGAACCCGGCCGGTTGCAAGGTGGCGACCACGCCGTACAGGGCCAGCACCACGCCCCCGGCCACCCCGACCCACAGCGGCTTGTGGCCGCGCAACCACGACCACACCAGGTAACCCCCGCCGATCTCGCACAGGCCGGCGAGAACGAACAGGGCCAGGGATCGCGCCAGGCCACTCATGCGCGGGCCAACGTGCCGCCGGCCGTGAGCCCGTCGTAGATGAGGTAGGCGCCCACCACGAGCAGCAGCATAGACGACAGGGGCGCCCTCCGTCGGCCACGAGGACGCGGGCTCGTGGCAGACCGATGTTCGCGACAACCGCGCGGCCGTGCCTCCAGAGGACGGCGCGCCGACCGAAGCCGTGAGCAGCGGTTCCGGGCTGGTCCTCGACGAGCCCGTGACCGCAACCGGCGGCAACTCGACGTCTTGGATCGTTGCACGCAGGCCTGACCGGGCGGGTGGGGCGCGGCCAAGACGTTCTTTGCGGGTGGAGCGCGTTCCTGCGACCTGGCTGCCAGGAGATCTTACACGGCAAGGACCCATGCCAGGCAGGAAGATCCAAGGCAGTCCCAGCCTTGTCGCCGCACCGATGGGCGCGTGGCTGGCGCAGTTCCATCCGCCCGCACCGAACGACGGCCCGTTGCTTCAAGGCGTGTGCTGGTCGGTGAACCTTGCAGCCGTTGAGCCGATCGAGCGGAAAGCGGCCGGTCGACCGGCGACGCGCCCCAATACCCCCATGGTTGACGGGCCGCCATCGAATCGATAACCATATGTTATGGAACAAGTTGGTTATGGTCAATCAGCCGCAAATCTCGACGCCGTTTTTGGCGCCCTTGCCGACCCAACTCGACGAGCGATCCTCTCGCGACTCGCGAGCGGTGAAGCATCGGTGCGTGAACTTGCCGAGCCTTTCGCGATCAGCCAGCCGGCAGTGTCGAAGCATCTCAAGGTGCTGGAACGAGCGGGGCTGATCGAGCGTGGCATCGACAGGACGCGAAGGCCTGCCCGATTGAAGGCGGCGCCAATGGCCGCGGCCGTTCGCTGGTTGGGGGACTTCAAGGCCTTCTGGTCTTCGAGCTTCGATCGGCTCGACGGACTTCTGGAAGAACTCAGGGCATCCGAGAACGAAAGGAACGCGAGATGAAGGATTGGCCGATATACACTCTGGATCGCACCTTCCTCGCGCCGCGCGGACTGCTTTGGAGGAGCTGGACCGAGCCGGAGTTGCTGGCGCGGTGGTACGGCCCGAATGTGAAGACGATCGTTCACCAACTGGATGTCCGCCCTGGCGGCCTCTGGCTGAATGAGATGCAGTGGGGCGGAAACTCGAGCTACCAGAAGACTGAATATCTGGAAGTTGTCGCGCCCGAGCGACTCGTGTGCGTCATGTCGTCGACCGACGAGGCATGGAATGTCCAGCCCAACCCGATGATGGCCGACTGGCCGCGCACCCTGCTCACGACCGTCACATTCGTGCAGGCGGGCGACCAGACCCAGCTGCGTCTCACCTGGGTGCCCCACGAAGCCACCGAAGCCGAGATCGCGAGCTTCGCGGCATCGATGGCGGGCGCAGACCAAGGTTGGGCGTCGGGGATGGAGAAGCTCGCCGAGTTGCTTGCCGAATTGCAGCGCCGGGGGTAGGTCGGCGACGCCCGGCGTGGCATAGATCACAAGCCGACCCACCCTGGCGACAGTTACGTGCTCGACACTGGCCACACTGGCCACGCTGGCGCAGCCGCCGCCGCACTCCGGCGCATGAGCGCGGCCGCGTCGGTACACTCGTTGACAGACCCGGCACGTCGCACCCCGTTAGCATCCCCGTATGGAGGTTCCGGCCGGGCTCTGTGTCCGTTCCCCTCGATCGTGCGGCGGCTCGCCCGGGCAACGGAGCGGTTGAGATGGGCGACCTCGATCCGGGAGGCGGCGGGTTCGGGCTCTCGCGCGCACGCACGGCCGGCAGTGTCGTGGTGGCCGTCTCGGTGCTCGGGTTGGTCGTGACGGCGGCGCTGTGGACGGGTCCTACCATGGGCGGCGCCACGAGCGGTGTCGAGACGCTGGCTTCGGGCTCGAGCACGCTGCTCGGGCGGGTGGCGGGCTGGTTGCCGCTCGGCTTCGCGTTCGGCGCCGGGATGGTGTCCGCGGTGAATCCCTGCGGTTTCGCGATGCTTCCGGCGTACCTCGGGCTCTTCGTAGGTGCGAGCGGCAAGGAGCGCATGCCGGCAACGGCGCGCTTTCGCCGTGCCACGCTGGTCAGCGCGAGCACGACGGCGAGTTTCGTGGCGGTCTTCGCCGTGGCCGGTGGTGCTGTCGCGGTCGCCGCGAGGGCTCTGGAAGGCGCCCTGCCGTGGCTGGGGCTCGCGACGGGCGTGGCGTTGATCGTGGCGGGGGCAGGGCTTGCCTTCCGCCCCGAGCTCTTCGTCAGGGCCCCGTCGCTTCGTTGGTTGGCTCCCCGCGGCGAAGGTCCGGGGGCGTTCGCGGTCTTCGGCGTGGGGTATGCGCTCGCGTCGCTCAGCTGCACGCTGCCCGTGTTCGTGGCCGTCCTGGGTGGCGCCTTGGCTCGAGCCGGGTTCGTTGCGGCGCTCGGCGGGCTGCTGGCGTACGCGCTCGGCATGGGAGTGGTCGTCACGGTCGTGACGTTCCTCGTCGCGGCCTTGCAGACCGCCGTCGCCGGCAGGCTGGCCGCCGTCGGCCGGGCATCGCATCACGCGGGAACGGCGCTGCTGCTCCTTGCCGGGGCGTACGTGACCTTCTACTGGTTGACCGTGGGAGGCGTGCTCGGCGCGGCTGGATGACCTGAGCCGCGAGGCCGAGACGAGGCCGAGACGAGGCCGAGACAGCGGCGCGCAGGTCCGATAGGAGGAGGCTGATGTCGAAGGATCCGAGGTCCCTGCGACGCCGGCAGGCGAGAGGCCGCCGACCGCCCCGTCGCCGGTTGCTTGCCGGCGTGATCGCGGTGCTGGTCGTGGCAGCCGTCGGCGCTGTGGTTCTCTCTCGGCACGGTAGTGGACCGGCCGAGACCGCGCCGGGCTTCACCATGGTCGCGTACGGGGGACAGAGCGAGCTCGGGGGCGAGCGCGTGGCGATCGACTCGCTGGTCGGGCGCGGCAAACCCGTCGTGCTGAACTTCTGGGCGGCGCTGTGCCCACCGTGCCGGGCCGAGATGCCCGGCTACGAACGAATCCACCGCGATCTCGGTTCGCGCATCTTGATCGTCGGGGTCGACCTGGGGCCCTACACCGGGCTGGGCAGCCACGAAGACGCCAGGCGCTTCCTTCGGGAAAACGGCATAACCTACCCGACCGCCTACGCCACGACCTCGGCTCCGCTCCAGGAGTACCGCATCCAGGGCATGCCCACCACCATCATCTTCGACGGCAAGGGAAGGATCGTATCCAGACACACCGGGTACTTCTCTGAAGACCAGCTTCGCCAGAGCCTCAGCGCCCTCGTGGACTCGCCCGGCCGGTCTCCCTGAGCCCTCCTCGGCGGTGGTACGCGATCGTCCATCGCGATAGCCCGTCGACGCTTCCTCGGTGACCTCCACACCCGGCCCCAGCGCGATGCGGTCGACGAAGTTGAAGTAGGACGTGATCAGCGTGAGGTCGAGAATCTCCTCGTCGGAGAGTCCGTGCTGTCGCAAGCGCTCGACGCGATGGCCGTCCGCGCTCGACGGGTCGCGGGCGAGCGCGAGCTCGTCGTGAAGCGAACCGACGGTATTCATGCGTTCGGCCCGAGCGGGTATAGACCCCGTCAAGCAGTTGACCGAACGGCATGCCGCGGCGGCGCTACCCTCGCCACCAGGGAGACATGATGGCACCCCTGGCCCGAATCTTCGTCGCGCTGCTGGCGATCTGTACCGCAGCGGGGTCGCTGGCGGACGCGCAGTCCGCGGCTGCTGTGTTCTCGTTGCTCGACGTCGACACGTCGCACGCCGAGCTCTCGCTCGGCGACATCCGCAGCGGCGGCCCGCCGCCACAGGGCATCCCCGCGCTCGGCTTCGCGGGCGATGCTCGCGGGGTCACCGCGGCGACACCGGCGCCGGCGTTCGTAACCGCCGTGGAGGCGGCGTCTTGGATGTCGCCGGAGGAGCCCGTGGTCATGGTGAGCCTCGACGGCGCCAGCAAGGCCTACCCCTTGCAGATCCTGACCTGGCACGAGATCGTGAACGACACGGTGGGGACGGTACCGGTCGCCGTGACCTTCTGTCCGCTGTGCGCCAGCGCGTTGGCGTTCGACCGCCGCATCCCGTTGACGGACGCCGAGGCCCGGCGCGTGTTGCAGCGCCGGCCGGCTGCATCGCTCGATCCGCCGGGCCCGGCCTTGCTATCGGCGCTGCCGCTCGACGCCGGCCGCGACCGTGTCGCCTCCACGGTCACCGTCACCTTCGGCGTGTCGGGCTTGCTGGTGAACTCCAACCTGCTCATGTTCGACTCCCTGACGGCCACGCTGTGGCCGCAACTCGTCGGCACCGGCGCCGTCGGGACGCTGGCCGGGGCGGAGCTGGTTCGTTATCCGGCGCAGATCGTGAGCTTCGCCTCGTTCCGTGCGGCGCACCCGGACGGCTTGGTGCTCTCACGCAAGACAGGCTTCCGGCGTGACTACGGACGCAACCCGTACGTCGGTTACGACCGCGCCGATACTCCGCCGTTCCTCTATGACGGCAAGCTCGACGCGAGGCTGCCGCCGAAGGCGCGGGTGGTGGTGTTGGCTGGCGACCCGCCCTTCGCCTACCCATACGCCCTGTTGGCCGAGCGCCACATCGTGAACGATGTGTGGCGCGGGAACCCCGTCGCGGTGTTCTGGGCGGCGGGCACCCGCTCGGCGCTCGGCGCCGCTGACGTGGCAGACGGCGCGGACGTGGGCTCCGTGGGCGTCTACGGCCGTGAGCTCGGCGACCGCACCCTGAGCTTCGCGTGGCGTCACGGCGAGATCCGCGACCTGCAGACGGGGTCCAGCTGGAACGTCCTGGGCGAGGCCGTCGACGGGCCGCTGAGGGGCTCGTCCCTGGCGCCGATCCTTCATACGGACACCTTCTGGTTCGCGTACGCGGCGTTCCGTCCCAACACCGTGATACGGGGAAGGGAGCCGTGATGGCGCGGGCCCTGGCGGCCGGGCGCTTCGGGCCTCAGGATGCCGGCGGCGCAGCGAGCCGCGGTGCGGCGCCGCTTCGCTCCTCGCTCGTGAGTTGCCACGCTCTCAGCACCTCTGCGACGCTCCACGCCTGTGCGATAGCGCCGCCGGCCGCGAAGGGGGCATCACCGTCGAACACCTCGCCGAGCGTGCCCAGGCCGCGCGCCTCGAGCTGCGATAGCAGTGGAAGCAGGAACGACCTCGCGGTGCGGCGGTCCCCGTACACGCGTAGGTGCGCGGCGACGAAGGGACCGATGAGCCACGCCCACGTCGTGCCCTGATGGTACGAAGCGTCCCTCTCCGGCATGGAGCCGCCGTAGCGACCGCGATACCCCCCGGCGGTCGGCGCCAGGCTCCGCAGGCCGTGGGAGGTGAGCAGGTGACGCGCACAGCAGTCGACCACCGCCCGTCGACGCGTGGGGTCGAGGGGGCTGTGCGCGAGCGACACGGCGAACAGCTGGTTCGGCCTGATGCCGGCGTCGACCGAGTCCTGGGGGGCGCCGGGTACGTCTATGACGTCGAAGAGGCAGCCGGCCTCGGGATTCCAGAACCGACCGAAGCTGCGGCGCGCCTGTTCGGCCCCGTGCGAGTACGCGTCGGGCATCCCCAGCTCGGAGGCGAAGCGTGCCAGGGTTGCCAGGGCGTTGAACCACAGCGCATTGACCTCGACCGCCTTGCCGGCACGTGGCGTTACGGCCCGCCCGTCCACCACGGCGTCCATCCACGTCAGGTTGTCGTTGCCTTCGCCGATGCGCAGCAGCCCGTCGTCGGGATCCACGCGGATCCCGTAGCGAGTGCCCCTGCGGTGCCAGGCAACGATGTCGGCCAGGGCGGGGAAGATCTCCTCGACGAGCGCGAGGTCGCCACAGGCCAGGCGATATGCGCGCGCAGCCTCCACGAACCAGAGACTCGCATCGGCGGTGTTGAACTCGGCTTCCTGCCCGCCGTCGGGGAAACGGTTCGGGACCATGCCACGGCGAACGGACGCGGCGAACGTCCGAAGGATGTTGGCGGCGACGTCGAAGCGGCCCGTTGTCAGCGTCAGGCCCGGGAGAGCGATCATGGCGTCCCTGCCCCAGTCGGCGAACCACGGGTAGCCCGCGATGATGGTCGAGCCATCCACCCGGGGCTTCGAGGGGCGGTCGGGCGGAAGGTTGGGAGCGGTCGGCGGCGCGTACGTCCGCCTGACGATGAACTGATCCGCAGCAAGGATGAGCTGGCGGATGGCCGCACGCTGACGTCCCGCGGATCGCACGAGGGGCGATGCCAGCCTCACCAGCCTCCGCGCCCTCGACGCCGAGTGCGCAAGCGTCGCGGGTAGCGGCGCCGGCGCCTCCCTGTCCGCGGCGAAGCCTATCGCGACGCTCTGCCCCGGACCGAGCGCGAAGTCGACGTCCGCGGCGTGCAACACGTCTTCTACCGCAGGCAGGCCTCGCGCCCCCTCGCTGGCATAGCGCATCCCGTGCACCCACACGTGTCGGGGTGCCATGTCGATGCCGGCGCCGGTGACGAACAGGGGCGCGGCTCCTTCGTATGGGAGCACGCGTACGCCGGAACCCCCGCAGCGCACGTCCATCCTCCATCCCCGCCCCCGGGTGTCGCCGTGGTGGTCGCGGTAGTTGATGAGCAGGCGCGCGTGGACGAAGGCGGCGCTACTCCCACGCAGGTGGGAGTAGCGCACCGTGGTCGCGTTCCGTCTTTGGAGCATCTCGATGCGCTTCTCGAGCAGCAGGTCGGCCAGCCCGAAGGTCCACACCGGAACGCCGTCGGTGAGGCGGAAGCGTTCGAGGTGACGGTAGCCGTGTCCCTCGAGCGAGCCGTCCCACCAGGAGTTCACGTACAGCGGGATGGTTGCGCCGTCGTAGGTCAGCGTCTCGTCGATCTTGCTGACCATGACGGTGCGACGCACGGGCGGCTCGAGCGCCGCGACCAACAAGCCGTGATAGCGGCGCGTGTTGAGACCCGCGACCGTTCCCATGGCGTAGCCACCGATCCCGTTCGTCACCAGCCATTCCCGTGCGCTCGCGTTCGCGAGGTCACCACAGACGTCGCGCCCGAGGTCGATCACCGGCGCCCTCGCGCATCCGCGATCGGCCACGGCCGCCGCGGCAGCGGGGCCCTCACGCTCCGACCTCCTGGATCAAGCTGGCGACCAGCGCGGTCCAGCCGGTCTGATGGCTGGCGCCCAGGCCCGCGCCGAGGTCGCCGTGGAAGTACTCGTGGAAGAGAACGCGGTCGTGCCAGGCGGAGCCGCGCACGAACCGCTCGTCGCCGGCGAGGCTCGGCCTGGCGCCGCTTCGGTCGGGAAGGAAGAGCGCGATGAGACGCTGCGCCAGCCCGTCGGCCACCTCACCGAGATCCGCGAGGTGCCCGGACCCGGTCGGGAACTCCACCTTCAAGCTGGCACCGCAGTAGCGGTGGTAGCGCCGCAAGGCCTCGATCAACAGGTAGTTGATCGGGAACCACACGGGCCCTCGCCAGTTGGAGTTGCCACCGAACAGACCGCTACAGGACTCCCCGGGCTGGTACGCGACCTCGTAGGCGTGACCGCCGTCGACGCGCAGCGCATACGGTTGCCGCGCGTGCACCTTCGAGAGCGACCGTACGCCGTGATCGGACAGGAACTCCGACTCGTCGAGCATGTAGTGCAAGACGCTGGCAAGGCGCTCGCGCGTGACGATCGACACGAGCAAGCGACCGTGCTGGCCGGGCTCGTGTACATCCGCGATCTCGCCGGTCAACTACGGCCGATTCCGCAGGAACCAATCGACACGTCGGGCGAACGTCGGCATGGCTCCAGGCAACTCTTCGTCCAGGATCCCCACGGCGAGCATCGGGATGAGGCCGACGAGCGAGCGCACCTTCAGCGGAACGACGCCGCCCCCGCGGAGGTGCAGTACGTCGTAGAAGAACCCGTCCTCGGCGTCCCACAGCCGGAACCCCTTGCCGCCGCAGTCGTTCATGGCGCGGGCGATCCCCAGGAAGTGCTCGAAGAACTTCGTGGCGATGTCCTGGTATACGGGTTCGTCTCGTGCCAGCTCCAGTGCGATCCGCATCATGCTGAGGCTGTAGAAGCCCATCCAGGCCGTGCCGTCGGATTGATCGATCCGGCCGCCGCCGGGCAGGGGCGCGCTGCGGTCGAACACGCTCACGTTGTCCAGCCCCAGGAAGCCGCCTTGGAACACGTTCAACCCGTCGGCATCGCGGCGGTTGACCCACCACGTGAAGTTGAGCAGGAGCTTGTGGAAGATCCCTTCCAGGAACGCGCGGTCGGCAACGCCGGACTGCTCGGCGTCGATCTCGTAGACGCGGAGTGCGGCCCAGGCGTGGACCGGAGGGTTGGCGTCGCCGAACGCCCACTCGTACGCGGGAAGCTGCCCGTTCGGGTGCATGTACCAGACGCGCGTCAACAGCACCAGTTGACGCTTGGCGAAGTCGGGATCGACCATCGCCAGCGGCACGCAGTGGAAGGCGAGGTCCCACCCCGCGAACCAGGGGTACTCCCACTTGTCGGGCATCGACAGCACGTCGAAACTGGTGAGATGGCGCCAGTCATGGTTCCGGCCGGCCCGACGGACGGGCGAGGGGCGCGGTTGACCGGGATCTCCGCGGAGCCACTGAGCCACATCGTAGTAGTACAGCTGCTTGCTCGAGAGCAACCCGGCGAGAGCCTGTCGCTGCACCCGCCGCGCCTCGTCGCCCAGGTCGCTGCGCTGGACCGCCGCGTAGAACTCGTCCGCCTCATGCCTGCGCGCGTCGACGATGGCGTCGACGTCGCCCAACGAGCCATCCGGCACGGCACGCGCCAGGCGCAGGCGGACGGTGAAGGTGTCTCCTGCCGCGACGCTCGCCCGGTAGTGCAGCGCTGCCTTCGTACCGGTCTTGGCAGGGTTGACCGCCTCCGATTCGCCATCGATCAGGAACCTGTGGAACGCGTCCTTCACGTACGGCGCCCTGTTCGGAGAGCCGTGGAGCCGCTCGTGGTTGGTCTCGTTCTCCGTGAAGAGCATGTCGGCCCCTGCTTCGCCATGAAGGCGGTAGCTCCCCAACGCCGGATGCCGCGCGGCCACCTCGACGCCGGCCCCTTTCTCGTCCACCGCGCGTAGCTCCGGCCTCTCGGGGACGTCGTTCATCGGTCCGGCGGGGTATCCCCAGCTCCAGGTGTTCCGGAACCACACCTGCGGCAGGAGATGGACCTCCGCCGCGTCTGGACCCCTGTTGCTCACGTGTACCCGGATGCATAGATCCTCGGGCCCGGCCTTGGCGTACTCGACCTCCACATCGAAATAACGATCGCCCGCGAAGGCGCCGGTGTCGCGCAACTCGAACTCGGGCCGGTCGGCACCGCGACCAGCGTTCTCGCGCACCAACTCGTCGTAGGGGAACGCCCTGTGCGGATAGGCATAGGCCATCCGCATGTAGCTGTGCGTGGGCGTGGAGTCGAGGTAGAAGTAGTCCTCCTTGACGTCCTCGCCGTGGTTCCCTTCGGGCCCGCCGAGCCCGAACAGGCGCTCCTTGAGGATGGCGTCCCGCCCGTTCCACAGGGCGACGGAGAAGCAGAGGTATTGATGGCGGTCGGAAACGCCCATCAAGCCGTCCTCGTTCCAGCGGTACGCGCGGCTCCTGGCGTGGTCGTGGGGGAAGTACGTCCAGGCATCTCCGGACGAGCTGTAGTCCTCGCGAACCGTGCCCCAGGCCCGCTCGCTCAGATAGGGCCCCCATCGGCGCCAGTCCGCTCGGCGCTCACGATGCGCCTGCAAGCGCCGGTACTCCGCCGTGCGTTCGCGTGCGCGGCCGCCGGTGTGCCGACTTTCCGGCCTCAACGCCGGTGCCCGTCCGCCATGCGCGACATGCTCATGACCGAAGCCTGGCAGATGGCCCCGTCGAGGCGTGTCGCGAACTTGACCGGCACCGCCCCGGGCGATGGCGGCACGGTCGATCGGCTCGCCTCCGCGGCCCGGCACCGGTCGCAGCGAGCAGGGAACCGCCTTCATGACGCGTCATGGCGGGCGACGAGGTGCGGCTACGCGCGTTCGGCAGTTGACAGAGCCTCGTCGCCGGGCCCGGTATGGTCGGCCGGGATCGAGGCCCGATCGCGGCCTCGGGCCCTGAAGGGCGGTGAGCTGAGGGACATGAAGGAGTCGAGGAGCGATCGTCGCGGGGTCCGGTCGACGCCCGAGGTCGCAGGCGACCGAGCGCCCGACCAGGCTGCTCCCGTGCGGAACGGAGCGGAACCGCGCCCTTGGCTGCTGGCGGCCGCCTGGTCGTTGATCGCCGTGGCGGTGCTGGTGGCCGGCAGCGCCCTGGTGAACCCGTTGCTCGGCCGCTACGTTCACTGGGGACGCATCGAGGTCGGCGCCCCCATCGCGTACCTGGTCCTTGCCCTGGCCCTTCGGAGGCGTTGGGTGTGACCGAGGCGAGCACACCTGGCCCGAGCGCAAGGAGCGGTCACCGCACCGTGCCCGTCAGCGGCGTGAGCCTTGTCGACGAGTTCGAGCGGCGCCCCAGCCTCGGCAGGCTCGTGAGCCAGCGCCTCGAGGTGTGGCCGATCGGGTGCGGCGTCGCGGTCTGCGCGCCGGACGGCCGTGATGACGAGAGCGGGAGCGGGCCGTCAGATGGTTGACCGCGCTCGGCGCACGCGCTCGCCACGATGGGGTAGTTGAACAGCGGAAGCGCCCGCACGCTGGAGGCCGGCTTCCGCCAACGCGAACGAGGGGATGTTCCGTGGCCATGGGCCGGACGCTGCCAACCTTCCGAACGTCGACATCGAGCGTGGCTGGCTTCCACACGCGCGAAGGGGTCGCGGTTCCCGCCGTGACGGCGAAGACGATGGCAGAGGTCGACCGGGTCGCGACCAAGGACTTCGGGCTCGAGCTGCTTCAGATGATGGAGAATGCGGGCCGCGCGATGAGCGACATCGCACTGACCGAGCTGGGCGTGCATCCGCGGAGCGTCGTGGTGCTGGCCGGCGCCGGCGGCAACGGCGGCGGCGGACTCAGCGCGGCGCGTCACCTTCACAACCGCGGTGTGGACGTAGCCGTCGTGCTCGACCGGGAGGCCGAGGCGCTAGGCACGGCGGCGCGACACCAACTGGACGTCCTGTTGCATAGCGGCATCGAGGTGACGTCGCAGGCGAGGGCGGCCGAGGAGCACATCCTCGGTGCCGACCTGGTGCTCGACGCGTTGGTGGGTTACTCCCTCCGGGGGCGCTTGCGCGGGCAGGCCGAGGCGCTCGTCGAGCTCGCCGACCGGTGCGCCAGGGCCGTGGTATCACTGGACGTCCCGACAGGTCTGGACGCTACCACCGGCGCCGCCGAAGGCGCCCTCATGAGGCCCGTCGCGACGGTCACGCTGGCGCTCCCGAAGACCGGCCTCGCCGGCCGGGTATCGGCAACGGGGCGGGTGTACCTGGCGGATATAGGCATACCGCCCGAGGTCTTCGAGGCCGTCGGGATCCGCTTCCCCGAAGATCCCTACACGGCACGGGGGTGGACCGCACTGGCTCCGACGGGTGGTCGCCTCCGCGAGGACGGTGCGGCCCGGTGAGCGGTAAGCGCATCAGCGGTGGGACGCGGGGAGCGCCGGCCCGGCCGGGCCCGGTAGAAGGCGCCGGACGCCCCGAGGAGGCGCGCGTCTGCGTGGTGATGGAGGATGCAGTCGCGCTGGTGCGCCAGCCCGAGCTGGAGCGTCTGGCCTGGCGCCGGACCATCCAACATCTGGTCCCGGACATCTCCGACGCTTCCCTGGCAAGCGCGGACAGTATGCTGGGGAAGCTTCGCGGCTATCCCAGGGAATGGGTGGCACGGCTGCTGCTCACCAACCGGGGGCTGTGCGCGCGCCTGCCTGGCGCCGGCGATGAATGGGGCGACTCGGCGCCCTGGCAGGTGTTGACCCGCGTCCACAGCGAGTGCCGCCGGGTGCTGCTGCAGGAGCCGCGCATCGTCGAGCGCCTGGTGTGGCCTCACGCGCAAGACGCCCTTCGCGCCATCCGCGCGCACGCAGCGCGCGTGCTGATCACGAGCTCCCTCACATGGCCGCAGTTATCGCTGGTTCTCAGGGCGCTCCATGCCAGCGATCTCGTGGACGACTGCCTCTGTTCCGACGATGCCGACGGCCTGGCATCGAGAACGCCCAGCTTGGCTGCGGTTTCCAGGCTCTTCCCGGATTGCCCCGAGGCCGCCGTGCTGGTACGTACCGCCAGCGCCCGGGACGGCGAACAACGGGCGTCCATCTCCACCTTCGGACGCGCCAGCTCGTCCACCCCGACCGCCTCCTTCGCGGTCGCGATGGGTGAGCTCCCGGCCGCGCTGGACGCCACGCTTCGGCGCGCGAGCACCCTGACGGGCGATTGATGGTCTACGCCGAGGCGCCACAGCGCAGATCACGCTTCGCCGGGTGATTCCGCCATGGACGTCAGGGCCGGCACGTGCAAGCGGTACGTGCCGCGGCTGCCCTCCAGCAGGCCCCGCTCCCGCAGCTCGCCTACCGCCATGGTGACGGACACCCTGGTAGCGGACACCATCGAGGCGATCTCCTCGTGCTTCAGGTTCGACGCCAGCGTCACCCAGCCGTCCGCGCCCCGCTCCCCGAAGCGCTCCGCCAGGTCCACCAGCACCTTGGCCACGCGCACCAGCACCGGGTCGTAGCCGCTTGCCAGTTGCGCCCGGCAGTCGAACAGGTGCCCCGACAGGATCTCGCACACCCCCAGCACGAACCCCGGTGCCTTCAACGACATCTGCAAGAACTGGTCGCGCGAGACGGGGCAGGTCACCACCTCGGTGAGCGCCACCGCATCCGCCCGGTAAGCGGCTCCGTCGGCCACGAAGGCGTCGCCGATGAAGTCGTCCGGCCCGCAGATGGCCAGGATGCGCTCGTCGCCTTCCGGCGTCGCCACCGTCACCTTCACCTGCCCCCTGGCGATGACGTGCATCTCCCGCGCCGGGTCCCCCGCCCGGAACACCGAATCTCCGCGCTCGTAGGGGCGTTCCGGGCACACCCGCATGAACACGTCCATGTCCTGACGGGAGATCACCTCGGAGAAGCGCGTGTTGCGAACGATGAACGGGCTGTCCGTCATGATGCCCCATCGTAGCGCGCAGCCCGCTCACGTCCTTCGCCGCCGGCCGCCGACGGCACCGACCGACGCTGCCACGCGGCTGGGCGCGGCCCGGGACCGCAGCCGCGGTCAACTGCCGAACAGACGTCCGCGTGCTCGGAGCCTAGATTGGACCTACGAAGGAGGATCCCATGGCACGCTCCCGCATCGCGGCCCCCCTGGCGGCCCTCGCCATCGCCGGCGCGCTCGTGCTGGCGCCCATCGCCTGGGCGGCCGGCGGTTCCCACGGCACGGCCGGAACGGGCGTCCCCGTACCTGCGCTCCCCTTCGCCAGCGACAACGATCCAGCGTTGTGCGGTATCCCGCAACCGATGGGCGACGGCGTCACCGGCACCCTCGACGGGCACTACCACGGCAAGCTCGTCGAGCCGACGGTCTACCTCTACGACAGCCACCTCCGCCGGGCGGTGATCGGCGAAGCGCCGAGCGGGACGCGCGTGCAGGTGCTCTACTACCAGAGCAACCCGGTGCTCGACTACTACCTGGTGCGCGTAGCCACCGCCACCGGCAGCTTCGAGGGTTGGGTGCCCGCACCGTTCCTGCGCGGCGTCCCCGCGCCCTGACCCACCCGAGCGAAGCGCGCCCAACGCCAACGCCACCACATCGGACGGGAGCCGACCACGCCCGTGGGGCCATGCGCACAGCACATCGAAGATGCGCGTCGATGATGCTGGCCGCACAGCCAGGCCGCAGACCCGGGCGCTGGTGCCTTGTGCCTCCGCGCTTCGGTCGGCGGACCGGGAGAGGGGCCGCGCCGCGAGACCCCGTTCGAGAGTGACGGAGGAACCGAGGATGGCCATCGAGAAGTCCGGGCTGATCCTGTCGACCGACGCGCTGGAGCTGCTGGCGGTACCGCAGCGCATCCGTCCCGTGTTCGCGGGACGCGCGGCACCGTTGACTCTCCCCCATACGGGAGGCCCTATCGTTCCTTCGGTGGAGCCCGCCGTGTCCAGCCGATAGGACGGTCATGCGCCGTCATGCGATGTGGGCATGCAGCCGTCGACCGCCTCGCGCTCGGCTCGGCCACGGCGTTTTGCGCCACGGAGGTAGCACGATGCCAGAGCACCAGCCAGACAATCGACACCAGAACCGGCGCCGCGGCCGGTGGCCGGCATGGCTGATCGGTGGCCTTGCCGTGCTAGCCGTCACCGGCGTCGTCGTCGCCCTGGCGGCGACCAGCACGGGCGCCAAGGCGGGGGGCCACGACGTCGCGGCGAGCGCTCCACAGAACGCCGGCACGATCGTCGGTCCGGTGGATGGCCTGAACCTCGCTCAGGACTACCAAGGCAAGGTCCTCGTGGTGAACTACATGGCCTCGTGGTGCACCGCTTGCCAGGTCGAGATCCCGGGCCTGGTCCAGACCTACGATCGCTTCCGGGGCAAGGGCGTCCAGCTCGTGGGCATCTCGCTCCAGACCAGCCGAACGGACACCGAGACCATGATCCGGCGTCTCGGCATCGACTACCCCGTCTATCTCGACGCGACCGGCGCCGTCGCGCAGAGCCGCTTCCACCTGCTCGGAATGCCCACCACCCTGGTGTTCGAGAACGGCCGGCTGCTCAAACGTTTCGACGGCGAGGTGTCGGGCTCCGTCCTGGGCAGCTACCTCGCCGGCGTCACGGGCCAGGGTAACGGCGGATGAACTGGGAGCTCCTCGCCTGGGCCGTTCCCGCCGGCGCGGCGGCCACCCTGAACCCTTGCGGCATCGCCATGCTGCCGGCCTATATCTCCTACTTCGTGGGCAAGAACGAGCGGCGGCGGGTCGACCCCTTGAAGGGTGTGGAGGCCGGGTTGCTGCTCGCCGCCGGGGTGATGATCGTCTTCACGGCCATGGGGCTGGTCATCGCCGCCGTCGGCTCCATCGTCGCCGTTGCCATCCCCTGGCTGGCGTTGGCCGTGGCCGCCGGCCTGCTCGTCCTGGGCGTGGCGACGCTCCTGGGCTACGAGATGACCCCTACGCTCCCTACCATCACTCAACAAGCGCCGCGGGACCGCAGCCGCGCCGCCTTCCTGAGCTTCGGGCTCGGCTACGGACTGGCCTCCCTGGGCTGCACCCTGCCGATCTTCATGATCGTGGTGTCCAGCGTGCTCAGCGCCGGCTTCCTGACAGGCCTAAGCGCCTTCGTCGCCTACGGCGTCGGCATGGGCGTCATGCTCGTCGCCGTCGCGCTCGCCGTAGCCGCCGGCAAGGCGGCGCTGCTGCGCTGGCTCCGGTCGGCGGCCCCCGCCCTGCGTTACATCGGTGGGCTGGGGCTCCTTGCCGCAGGCGCCTACCTCGTCCAGTACAACCTCAAGGGGCTGCAGTTCCGGGCGACCGGCGGCGCGAACGACGCGCCTATGGTGGTGGCGCTCGCCGCGGCCGGCCTGGCGCTCGTCGTCACCGGGGCCGTGGCGCTTGCCCGCCAGCGCGCAGCGCGGCGCACCTCCGCCTCCGGGAGCGGCGCGAACGGGGACTGATCGTTGGCACGGAGCGCACCTCGAGGCCGCGGGGATGCTGGCGTGACCGGCGAAGGCGCCTGAGGTGGCACCGGCGGAACACCTGCGGCGACCCTCGACGCCCCCTTGCGATCCGCCGGTGGTCCGGGGTCGCGACAGCGGCGCCGGCCGAGCGGGAGAAGGGCCCGCTCGCATCCCGACCGACCCGCCGGGTCACCGCGTCGGAAAGGTTCGCCGGTAGCGGTGCGACGGCTCGTCATCGCAGCCGCCATCGTCGCAACGCTCGGAGCACTCTTCGTGTTCGGTCTGTTGCGAGGCCCCCCTGATAGGAACGTACCCTCGAACTTGCTCGGCAAACCGGCGCCGAGCTTCGACCTGGCCCTGTACCCCCGATACCTGGGCAGCTACGGCACACACCTCTCCATTCCCGACCCTCGCGGCCGGCCGCTCGTGGTCAACTTCTGGGCATCCTGGTGTGCGCCTTGCGCGGAGGAGGCTCCGCTGCTGCAAGCGGCGTTCGAGCGCTACCGCAATCGCGGGGTGCTATTCGTAGGCGTGCAGACGCAGGATCGAGACCACTACGGTGCGGGCGCCCGCTTCATCGACCGATTCGGCTGGACGTTCCCTGTCGGCATGGACAACGACAGCTCGGTCGCCGTCGCCTACGGCCTGTTCGGGGTACCGGAAACGTACTTCATCGATCGCCACGGCATCATCGTGTACAAGCGAACCGGCGTCCTCACCGACCGAACGCTGGCGAAAGGGATGGCGGCCATCCTACGGTAGGCGCCGGCCGTCCAGGCCCGGGCGAGGGCATGGTGTAGGCGACGGGACGAGCGTCAGCGTTGATAGGGGCGCACGCCCGCAACGGCGCCCACTTCGCCCGGCACCGCTTGTTCCCTGAGCACCACCTGGTCGCTGAGGTACTCACACACCTCGCGCCCATCACATGCCGTTACCGGATGCGCTTCCGCCCATTCCAGGCGGGAGCGGAGCGCACCGGCCGGTTCCGCCAGCCCGCCTTACCCCACACCGCCCGTGCAGGGAGCACCCGGCTCGGGCGTCTGCGGACCCTGGCGATAGCGCTTCACGACCGCCTCGAGCCGCGGGTCGTTCGCCGAAGGCAGCTCCAGACGCAGGCCCCACGCCACCGCCACGACCGGCGCCGGGAGCCCGGGGTAGGGCGAGAGGATGGTGTAGGGACTACCTTCGGCCAGCCTGGTGAGCGTGCTCACCTGCGCGGCCGGAAGGTCGGGCCGGTAGGTGATCCACACCGCCCCGTGCTCGAGCGAGTGGACCGCGTACTCGCTCCGCACGGGATAGCGGTAGACGCCGCAGTTGAGCCACTCCGGGCTGTGCGGGCCCCCGACGGGTGGGGTCTGCGGGTAGTGCACGTCAGCTTGAACGTGCGCACGCGACAAGCCTGAGAAGTGCTCGACACCCGCGATCGATCCGGAGCCCCGGCCAGCGACCAGCTTCACGGTTACCAGAGCGATCACGGCCAGCACGACCAGCGCCAGCGCGCCACCGACGAGCGCTCGTCTCCTGGCGGTGATCCGCCGTTGCCGCGTTGTGCGCTCCTTCGGCATCCCCGACCTCCCGAGCCGATCGCTGGCTTCGCGATCCTGCCGAGTCTACGGTCTCCCCCAAGCTGGAGGTCAAGTCTCGACCCCTGCCGGGTCAACGCTCCTGGGGCATCCCCTTGGAACCCTCACCCGGGAGGAGCCAGGGGAACGTCCGGTCCTACCGCACTCGGACCCGCCCCGCTCGAGCCAGGCAGGGCCGTACAAGGGGGCCTCGCGCAGCCGGATGGGGCCGCCCTTGACCCTCCCCTGCCGGGGAGGCTGCATCATCGGATCAGAGATGGCGAAGCAACCACCGCCTCCCCCCGACCATGCCTCACCCCCGACCGATGACGGACCGGAGCCCGGCACCCGTGGGTGCGCCGTCGTCCTGGCGCTGGGCGGTGGCGGAGCTCGCGGCGTCGCTCACCTTGGCTTCCTCCAGGTTCTGCTGCGCACGCAGGTGCGGGTTTCGGCCGTCGCGGGAAGCTCCATAGGCGCCGTGGTCGCCGCGCTGCTGGCGACCGGCACCGACTTCGAGCATTCCGATCCGCTGCTGGACCGCCTGCGCAGATGCGCGCCGCACAACCCCCTTCCTCACGGCAGCCTCTCGGCACGCGTCGTCGGCCTGTTCCAGGCAGCCCGCCTCATAGGAAGCGACCTCGTCGGCCTCGGCGCCGAGACGGGCGCGTGTCTGGAGGCCGACCTCCGGGAGATGCTCGGCGACCGAGACATCGCTTCCCTCCCGCTGCCGCTGGCGCTCACCGCCACCGATCTACTCACGAACGAGTACGTCGAGCTGCGCCGCGGCCCCCTCGCCCGGGCCGTTCACGCAAGCGCCGCCCTGCCGGGCGTGTTCACGCCCGTCCCGTGGGGGGACAGGCTGCTGGCCGACGGCGGCATCCTCGCCAACGTCCCGGTGCGAGCCGCCCGCCACCTCCGTCAGAGCAACGAGCCGGTCGTTGCCGTCTCGGTCTCGCCACCGCCAGCGTCCGAGCTGCCCAGGACCGGTTTCGGGCTGCTCCTCCACAGCAGCCAGCTGTGCGCCCAGGCTCTCCAGGAGCGTGACGAGCAGGAGGCGGACGTGGTCGTGCGCGTCGATCTTCCCGCCGACCTGAGCGTCTTCGACTTCGAGCGCTCGGACGAGGCGCTGGCTGCGGGGCGCGCGGCCGGCAGCTCCGCCCTCGGCACGATCGCAACCGCCTGCGCGAGCCGTGGCGCCGGCGAGCTTGACATTCCCCCATACGGGAGGGCCTAGGCTCTCAGCCATGGAGCCCATCCGGACCGACGGTGCGCCGCAACGGCGGCCCCCGGCATCAGCAGGTGCCACCGTCTCCCGCCGTAGGCGGGGCTGGGGCGCGCTCATCCTCGCCGCCGTCGTGTGCCCGTGCCACCTGCCGCTTACGTTACCGATCGTGCTCGGCGTCCTCGGGGGATCGGCTGCTGCCGCCGCTGCAGCGGCGCACCTGCCCGCCATCCTAGCGCTCAGCACCGTGCTCTTCCTCGTCAGCCTGCTGCTCGCATGGCGTTGGGCGATGACGCCCGGAGGTCAGGCATGCGACTCCGGCGTGCGCCCCACTCCCGGCCGTAACGCCGCGGAATCCGAATGAGCCGGGACGCCCCGCGCGAGGCAGCGCGCATGAAGCGCGAGGCCGTGAGCCGGCGGCTGTTGCGGTTGTTGGCCTGGGGCGTCGGCGGCAGCTCGGCGGCCCTGCTCGCCCTGGTAGCCTCGGCCGCGCTGGTCGCGTCCGCCCAGAGTGGGCCGCCGGCGTGCTGTCTGGCGCCCCCCGCTCGATCCTCGGCCTCGACATCGACGACGACCATCGCTCGTAGCTCGGTGTGGTCCGAAATCCGCTTCCAGTCCACGGCGGACGGTCCCGTGCTCACGGTTCGCGAGGCGCAACGAGACCGGCCGTTGCTGGTGGCGTTCTTCGCGACCTGGTGCCCCGAGTGCGCTCGGGAAGGGCCGAACCTCTCGCGCCTGGCGAAGCGGGGCGTGAGGGTGCTGCTGCTGAGCGTCTCCGATGCGCCCGACGCGATCCCGGCCTGGACGGCGAAGCATGCCCCAGGTCTGCCTGCAGGTGCCCTCCTCGGGCCGTCGCAAGGGGTCGCGGCGGGCGTGCGCAGCCTTCCCACCCTCGTCCTGCTGGACGGGACGGGGCATGAGGTACGGCGCTGGAACGGGGTCACGGCCGCCGATACGCTGCTGGCGGCTTGGCACTCCACCAGCACGCCCCGTTAGTCGTCGCGACCCGTCCGAACGCATCTTGCAGTGGGGCGGGCGCCTCACTGCGTTGCACGCCGTCGCGCGCATCACCGGTAGGCGCGACCTGCCCGAAGCGGTGACGAGGCATGCCGACACCGCACCCGCAAGCTTCGAGGTTTGACGCGTTACGGATCGACCCGTACCTCGCCGGCCGCCCACGGCGTTCGCCTCACAGCATGTAGGTGACGTCCGAGGCGGCCGCGGGGTGCACCAGGATGCTGGTCTTGAGGTCCCGAGCGGTGAGGTCGTGGCGGATGGCGAGCGCGAAGATGTCGATGGTCTCGCCCGCGTTCATGCCCAGCAGGTGAGCGCCCAGGATGCGGCCCGAGCCCTTCTCGAGCAGCACCTTGTAGCCCGCGTGCGGCTCGCGGGTGCGCCGCGACGTGTACCAGTCGCTGCTGTCGCCGCCGTTCACGTCGAAGTCCAACCCCTGCGCGCGGGCTTCGGCCTCGCTGAGGCCGGCGCGAGCCAGCGCCGGCAGGGTGAACACCACGCTGGGCGTGCCGCGGTAGTCGGGCGTCTTGCGGTTGCCGTCGAGCAGGTTGCTGGCGGCGGTGAGGCCCTCGTGCACCGCCACCGGCGTGAGCTTCGCTCCGGTGGTGTCGGCGGCGTCGCCGGCGGCGTACACGCGCGGGTTGCTGACGCTCTGCAGGTGCTCGTTCACGCGCACGCCCCGCGCGGCGTCGAACGCCACGCCGCCCCTTTCGAGGTCGAGCGCAGCGAACTCGGGCACGCGCCCCGCGCCGTGCACCACCAGGTCAGCCTCCAGCTCCTCGCCCGAGCGCGTGCGCGCCGCCAGCCCGCCGGCGCGGCGCGCCACGCCGGTGACCTCGGTTGCGGTGAGAACCCGGATGCCCGCCTCCTCGGAGGCTGCCACCAACTGCTGCACCAGATCCGGATCGAACGCCTCCAGCGGGCGCTCGCCGCGGTGGACGATGGTGACGCTGGCGCCGGCGCGGGCGGCGACGTGCGCGAGCTCGAAGGACACGTAGCCTCCTCCGACGAACAGCACACGCCCGGGTAGGCGCTCCAGGTCGAGGAACTCGGTGCTGGTGGCGAGCAGCTCCTCGCCGGGGATGCCGAGCGCTCGGGGCTCGGCGCCCACGGCGACGAGGAAGCGCTCGGCGGTGAGCTCGTCCTCGCCCACCTTCAAGCTGTCGGGACCGGTGAAGCGCGCGCTGCCGTGCAGGGTGGCCACGCCCAGGCCCTCGAGCCCGTGCTCGAGGCGTTGCGGGACGGGCTGCGTGAAGGTGCGCTTGAACGCCATCAGCTCGCTCCAGTCGATGCGCGCCTCGCCCGCCACGCCGTACCCTTTCATGCGGCGAGCCCAGTCCACCACCTCGGCGGCGCCCACCAGCACCTTCTTCGGATCGCAGCCACGCAGCGCGCAGGTGCCGCCGTAGGGGCGGGTGTCGACGATGGCGACGCGCCTGCCCGCCGAGGCGGCCTTGCGGGTGGCGCCCAGGCCGGCCATGCCCGCACCGATCACGACGACCTCGAAGGCCTTGGCGCTCATGCGGACCTCGAGGCGCCGGCCGCGGCGCGGTCGAGGCGGCAACGTTCCCGGGTCGAACGACAATCGGAAGGCAGTGGATGCGGGTCGCTCATGCCCCCAGCATAGAGACTCCCCCCTGGTGGAGGGTCAAGCGGATCTCTGCGCGAGCGAGGAACCGTGCACGCTCGGCGGAGGCGCGGTCGGGAGCCTGGAGCCGCCCGGCTGTCGCGCCTGCTACGCGGTGAGGATGGCGCACACCGTGTCGGGGTCCTCGCAGGCCTCGTCGGGGTGGGCGTCCGCCCACGCCAGCCGGCCCTGCAGCTCGTGCTCGAGGCGATCGAGCTCGGCGCGCCGCCGGCGGGTGGCGCGCAGATGCCGCTCGAGGCGTTCACGTACGTCCTGGCAGGGCCGCAGGCCGCGCTCGCGCAGCGCCAGGATGTCGCGGATCTCGGCCAGGGTGAAGCCCAGATCCTGGATGCGGCGGATGGTGGCTGCGCGGCGCGTACTGCCGTCGCCGTAGTAGCGGTAGCCGTTCTCTCCCCGCTCGGCAGGCAACAAGCCCGCATCCGTCCAGAAGCGCAGGGTTTTCACGCTCTCGCCGCTAGCCAGCGCCAACTCGCCGATGCGCATGCTCATGTCGGGGACGCTAGCACTTGCCGCGCCCGGCCTCGGTCGCGAGGGCGACGCGCGCTGCCCTCGTGCGCTTGATGGCCTGCTGGCGCGTGCGCTGCCGAGTGGAGACGCGGGGCTGCATCACTGCGGCTCTTGACCCTCCCGTTAGGGGGAGGTCGTACCGTGCGGTGGTCGAAAGCGGCGGCGCGCGGCCGCCCACGAGGTGGCTCGCGCCGGCCGCGCCCACGGAGACGCCATCACTACTGGCGACTCGAGAGGAGTCCCCATGAGCATGAGCAACGACACCAGCAAGCGCACCTTCGCCCTGCAGGGCATGACCTGTCAGCACTGCGCGCGCACCATCCAGGGCGCGCTGGAGCGCCAGCCGGGCGTGCGCAGCGTCAAGGTCAGTTACGTCAAGAAACTCGCCGAGCTCGAAGGCACCATCAGCGACGACGCGGTGGAGCGCGCCGTGCACGAGGTCGGCTACCGCGCCACCCCGAACGGCGGCGCCGGCCGTGCCTGACCTGCTGATCGTGGGCAGCGGCTCGGCGGGGGTGGCGGCCGCCATCGAAGCCGCCCAGCGCGGCGCCGAGGTGGCGGTGGTGGAGGGCGGCACGCTGGGCGGAACCTGCGTCAACGTCGGCTGCGTACCCTCGAAGACGCTGCTCAGGGCCGCCGAGAGCTACCACCGCGCACGCTCGAGCCCCTTCGCCGGCGTCAAGCCCGGCGCCGCCACCCTGGACTTCGGGGCCGTGATCGAGCAGAAGGACGCGCTCGTCACCGAGCTGCGCCAGCACAAGTACGCCGACGTGCTGGACGGCTTGGGCGTGAAGGTGCTCCACGCGCAGGCCCGCTTCGATGAGGCCGGTCACCTCACCCTCGACGGCGAGCCCCTGGCGGCGGGGCGCATCCTGCTGGCCACCGGCGCCGAAGCCAGCCTGCCACCCATCCCGGGGCTGCGTGACGCCGAGCCCTGGACGTACGTGGAGGCGCTGAGCCCGGACGCGCTGCCCGAGCGGCTGCTCGTGATCGGCGCCGGAGCCATCGGTCTGGAGCTCGCCCAGGCCTACGCCCGCCTCGGCAGCCGCGTGAGCGTGCTGGAGGCCCTGCCACGCATCGCACCCGCCGAGGACGAACAGCTAGCCGCCGCCTTGCACACCACCCTCACCGAGGAAGGCATCGAGCTCGTGACCGGCGCCCGCGTCGAGCGCGTGGGTCGCAGCGAGAACGGCGAGTACCGCGCCACCTTCACGCAGGCGGAGCGAAGCCGCACCCTCACGGGCGACCGGCTGCTGATCGCCACCGGCCGCGCCGCGCGTACGCGCACCCTCGCCTTGTAGCACGCCGGCGTGCGGCTCGCGCCCACCGGCGCCATCGAGGTCGACGACACCCTCGCCACCAGCAACCCGCGCGTGTACGCCGCCGGCGACGCCGCCGGCCTGCCCCAGTTCGTCTATGTCGCCGCTCACTCCGGTCGCGTCGCCGCCCGTAACGCCCTCGGTGACGCCACCCCCCTGGACCTCACGGCGCTGCCGCGCGTCACCTTCACCGATCCCGCCCTCGCCGCGGTCGGCCTCACCGAGCGCGAGGCCCGCGCCAGCCACGGCGACGACGTGCGCGTAGGGATCCTGCCCATGAACCAGGTGCCGCGCGCGCTGGCCGCCTTCGACACGCGCGGCCTCATCAAGCTCGTGGTCGGCGGCGACGGCGCCGTGCTCGGCGTGCACATCCTCGCGCCCGAAGCCGGCGACCTGCTCCAAGAAGGCATCCTCGCCGTCAAGTACGAGCTCAACTACCGCGACCTGATCGACACCTTCCACCCCTACCTCACGGGCGCGGAAGGCTTGCGACTCGCCGCGCAAACCCTGGACACCGACGTCGCGCAGCTCTCCTGCTGTGCGTGAGGAGCGCCATCTCGTGGCGGAGGGGCAGGGGACGGAAGCGCGTGGGCTACTCCACCGGGCTCGATCGGCAGGCCCGGACTCTCCCCCTTGAGGGCCTAGCCTCGGCCGTTCGGGGCCGGCGCCGGCGCTCGATCGGGACGGAGTCGCACCCGGGGCCGCCGCCCCCCGGCGAGTGGCATTGTCGGCAGGCCGCCCTGGCACGTGGCGCGTATCCTGGGCGCGGCGCCGACCGCGACGTGAGGACGGTGGGGGGAACGGCCGGCGGTCGCCCGAGCTCTCGAGGAGGCCGAACCCCCGTGTGTGCCGAACCGTCCAACGAGCTGGACGCGTTGAGCGTCGACGTCCTGTTCCGACACCACCCGCAACCGATGTGGCTCGTGGACGTGCCGAGCCTGCGCCTGATCGACGTCAACCTCGCGGCGCTCGAGCGCTACCGCCTGGAACGCGCGGCGTTCCTGGCGCGCTCGCTGCCGGAGATGTGGGTGGCTGGCGCGCCCCGGCTCACGGCCGCGACGGCCGATCCGCACGTGCTGGCCGCGGCCGTGAGCGGCCCGGCGGTGCACCGCCGGGGCGACGGGTCGGTGCTCTCGGTCCGCGTCGACGCGCGGCCGCTGCGGGCCGGGGGCGGCAAGCGACTGCTGGTCGTGGCGCAGGAGGACCCCGGCGCGCTCGCCGCCGGCGGCGCCAACGGGCTGGCCGGCGCCCTCCTGGAGCTCGGTTCGGATGCCGTACTGCTCCTCGACGCCGAGCGGCGCATCAGCGACTTCAACCCGCGGGCCCGCGTGCTGCTGGGGGCGGGCACGGCGCGGCTCGAGGGGCTCGCCATGGCGAGTCTGCTCCCTCCGGGGGACGCGCTGACGCCCGTGCTGCTGGCCGGAGCCACCGCAGGCGATCCGATCCGCGCCGAGGTCGAGCTGCAACGCCTCGATGGTGGGCGGGTGCCCGCCGAGCTGGTGCTCAAGGCGCTGCCCGACGGTCGCGTGCTGGCGCTGCTGGCCGACGTGACCCTGAAGCGCACCGCGGAGAGGACGCTGGCGCGCAGCGAGCGGCGCTTCCGCGCGCTCATCCAGAACAGCAACGACGTCATCATGTTGCTGGACGCCGAGGCGCGGCTGCAGTACCTCTCGCCGTCGGCCGCCCGGCTCGGCTTCGACCCTACCTCGGGGCAGGACGTCGACCTCCTCGCCGGGGTCCACCCGCGCGACCGGCGCCCGACCGAGGAGGCATTGCAGAGGCTGGTGCAGGGAGGGGACGTGGAGTCGGCGACGTTCCGTCTGCGCACGGCCGAGGGCTGGCGCTGGCTCGAGGCCGTGGGCGCCAACCGGATCGACGATCCCGACGTGGAAGGGCTGGTGCTCAACGTCCGCGACGTGACGGAGCGGGTCGAGGCCGAGGCCCGGCTCCGCGAGAGCGAGGCGTACTACCGCGCCTTGTTCGACAAGAGCATGGAGGGCGTCGTGCTCATCGAGGCCGACCGGCGGCTGCGCATGGCGAGCGGCGCCGCGCTGCGGCTGCTCGGCTATGCCGCGGACGAGATCGTCGGCAAGGACCGCATCGACCTCGTCCACGAGGACGATCGCGACGCATTCCTCGATGCGCTCGACCTGGTGGAGGCGAAGGCCGGTGCCAGCGAGACCGTGCGCTTCCGCCTGCGCGACCGCGCAGGCACGTGGCACTGGCTCGAGGGCACGGTCACCAACCTCGAACGCGACGCCGACGTGGGCGCCATCGTGCTGAACTTCCGGGAGATCACCGACCGGGTCCGGGCCATGGAGAAGATCTCGGACCTCAACGCGGAGCTCCGGCGGCGCCTTGCCCACCTGCAGTCGCTGCGACGCATCGACATGGCCATCACCAACAGCGTCGACGTGCGGCTCGTGCTCGACATCTTCATGGATCAGCTGGTGGGCGACCTGGGCGTCGACGCGGTGGCGGTGCTGCTGTTCGACGCCGCCGCTGGCGAGCTGAGCCCCTTCGTGGGGCGGGGCTTCGACGGTGAGCTGGACGCGGCGTTCCGTACGCCGCTGGGCGTCGGGCCGGCGGGGCGGGCCGCGTTGGATCAGCGCACCGTGTACCTGCCGGACATCGCCGCCAGCGAGGACGTCGGCGGGGCGGCGGTGGAGGCGACGCTGCAGGCCGGCTTCGCCAGCTACCTGGCGGTGCCGATGCTGGCGAAGGGTCAGCTCCAGGGGGTCATCGAGCTGTACGCGCGCGACCGGCTCGAGCCTGGCGACGAGTGGCTCGAGTTCCTCGAGACCTTCGCCGACCAGGGCGCGATCGCCATCGAGAACTCGCAGCTGTTGCGCTCGCTGGAGCGCAGCAACGTCGAGCTCCAGCGAGCCTACGACCGCACCATCGAGGGCTGGGCCTTCGCGCTGGACCTCAAGGACGAGGAGACGGCGGGGCACAGCAAACGGGTCACCGACATGGCCGTGCGGCTCGCGAAGAGCCTGGGGATGCCCCAGGCGGAGCTGGTGCACCTTCAGCGCGGGGCCCTGCTGCACGACATCGGCAAGATGGGCATCCCCGATCACATCCTGCTCAAGGGCGAGGGGCTCACCGTCGAGGAGTACGAGCTCATGAAGCGGCACACCATCTACGCCTACGAGCTCCTTTCGCCCATCGACTTCCTGCGGCCCGCCCTCGACATCCCGTACTGCCACCACGAGCGTTGGGACGGCGGCGGTTATCCGCGCGGCCTGTCCGGCAAGGACATCCCTCTGGCTGCCCGGATCTTCGCCGTGGTCGACGTCTTCGATGCCCTCACCAGCGACCGTCCCTACCGGCCGGCGTGGCCGCGCGAGCGGGCGCTGTCCTACATCCGGGCCGAGTCGGGACGGCACTTCGACCCCGCGGTGGTCGCCGCCTTCTTCCGGGTCGTGGAGGAGGCGTGATCGACGCAGGAGGGCGCCGCGCCGGACCGGCGCGCGGGCCAGGCCGGCCCGCATGACGCGGTTCGAGCGCAGCCTGCTGTGGGCGCTTGCGCTGGTGGCGGCGGGCATCGTGGCGTACGGCCTCGGCCTCCTGCTGCATCCTGCGCCGCCGCTCGCCGGGCAGGCGTTGCACGACCCGCCGGACGTCGCCGGCATCCGCCTCGTCGACGGAGCGGGGAAGCCGGTGTCGCTGGCGGACTACCAGGGGAAGGTGTTGCTCGTCTACTTCGGCTACACCCGCTGCGCCGACACCTGCCCGCTCACCATGCAGGAGCTGGCCAAGGACTACCGCGACGCCGGGGCGCCCGCCGACGTGCAGGTGGTGATGATCACCGTGGATCCGCGCCACGACACACCGGCCGCGCTGACGCCGTGGGTGAAGCATTTCGACCCGAGCTTCATCGGGTTGAGCGGCTCGGCCGAGCAGATCGCCGCCGCCGCGAAGGCCTTCATGATCGGGTACAGCACCGGCGGCGAGCCGAGCGACCACACGGCCGTCGTCGAGGTGGTCGGACGCCACTCGCACATCCGCTACATCTACGGACAGGGAGACATCGTGAAGCTGGGGAACGACCTGCCCCGGCTGCTGGCGGCCCGCTAGTGTTGAGCGCCGGCGCCCGGGCTAGGCCGGGCCGATGTGCTGCGCGAAGTCGAGCAGGGGCAGGCGGCGCAAGCGGTAGGTGCCGCGCGTGCCCTCGAGCAGGCCGAGCCTGCGCATCTCGCCGAGCGTCGCGGTCGTGGTCTCGCGGGCGGCCCCGACCATGGCCGCGAGGTTCTCGTGCGTCAGGTGGAGGGTGATGCGGACGACGCCGCCCTCGGACGGCTGCCCGAAGCGCTCGCCCAGACGCAGCAGAGCGCGTGCCAGGCGCGCGCCGACCGGAAGCTCGCTGTCTTCCAGGGCGTCGGTCATGCGGGTGAGCTGATCGCCGGCGGCCCGGAACAGCGCCGGCTCGAACGCGGACGCCTCCTCGCGGGGCACCACCGTGACCACGACGCTCGCGCTGAGCGCCTCGGCGCTCTCACGCAGGGCGGCCGCGCCGGGCGCAAGGGCGCCGATGAGATCGCCGGGGCCGGCGACGCCCACGATGCGCTCCTTGCCGGAGGGAACGTCGATGGCGAGCTTCACCAGCCCGTGCACCATGCGGTACACGGTATCGGCACGGTCGCCCGCGCGGTACAGGACCTCGCTCTTGCCCAGCTCGCGGTGGGGGAAGCCGTCCAGGCCGCGAGGTGGAGGTGGCGGGCTCTGCCAGCCTGCGTAGAGAGCGGCATCTAAGCTGGGCGTCACGACCGCATTCTAGCCGCCTCCCGGCGGAAACGCTGTTCGATGCTTGGCAACGGCCCGGTCGCACCCCCACTGCTGCCTAGGCCGCGGCGTCCTCCAGGCGGAACACGACATCCCCTCCCACGACCGTCAACATGGGCCAGCCGCGCAGAGGCTCTCCCGCCCAGGGACTGAACTTCGCCTTGCTCGCGAAGCGCGTCGGGTCGACCGTGCGCTCGGTCTCCAGGTCCAGCAGCACCAGGTCGGCCGGCGCGCCCGCCTGCAGGCGCGGCCGGGGCCAGCCCATCACCGCGGCCGGGCCGTCCTGGAGGAGGCGCAGCATGCCGTCCAGGCCGAGCTCGCCGGACGCGACCAGCCGGGTGTAGAGCACCGGGAACGCCACCTCGATGTTGGGCAGCCCGAACGGAGCGCTCGTCAGGTCGCGGTCCTTCTCGGCGCGCGTGTGCGGCGCATGGTCGGTCCCGATGCTGTCGACCGTGCCGCGCCGCAGGGCCTCGCGGAGGTAGGCGACGTCGGCGTCGCTCCGAAGGGGTGGCGCCACCTTGAACACCGGGTCGAAGCCGCGCAGGGCCGCGTCCGTGAGGGTCAGGTGGTGGGGCGTCACCTCGCAGGTGACCGGCGCTCCGAGGGCCTTGAAGTGCTCGATCACCTCCATGGCCCGGCGCGAGGTGACGTGCGCGATGTGCACGCGCGCTCCGGTCAGGCGCGCCACCTCGCAGTCGCGGAACACCATGACCGCCTCGGCGGCGTCCGGGTTGCCGGGGAGGCCGAGTTCCTGGCTCACCGCGCCTTCGTGCATCACGCCGTCGCCGCGCAGGCTGGGGTCCTCCGAGTGCGTCTGGACGATCAACCCGAGCTCCGCGGCGTACTCGCAGGCACTGCGCATGAGCCGCCCGTCGGCGACCGGCATGCCGTCGTCGGTGATCATCACGGCGCCCGCCGCCTGGAGGGCAGCGAAGTCGGTCAGCGTCTCGCCGCGCAGGCCGTGGCTGAGCGCGGCGCCCGGCCGCAGCCGGGCCCCCGGCAGCCGGCGAGCCTTCTCCACCAGCTCGCCCACCAGGCCGGGCTCGTCGACCGTCGGCGTGGTGTTCGCCATGCTCACGACCGTGCCGAAGCCGCCCGCCGCGGCCGCCGCCAGACCGCTCGCCAGGTCCTCCTTGACCTCCTGTCCGGGCTCGCGGAGGTGGGCGTGCAGGTCGAGGAACGCGGGCGTGAGAAGCGCGCCTCCGGCGTCGATCGACGTCTGTGCAGCGGCGCCGACCCCTTCGCCGACCGCCCGGATCTCGCCGCTCTCGATCAGCACGTCGCCGACGCCGTGATCCCCGTCGCCGTCGACCAGGTGCGCGCCGACGACGGCCCACCTGCCCGCGCGGCGCGCGCCCGGCCTGGGCCCGCTCATCGCTTGCCTACCAGGAGGGTGTACAGCACGGCCATGCGGATCGGAACGCCGCTCGCCACCTGCGTCTCGATCACGCTGCGCGGCCCGTCGGCGACGTCGCCGGCGATCTCCACGTCGCGGTTGATGGGTCCCGGGTGCATCACCAGGGCCCCGTCGGCCGCCGAACGCAGGGCCCGGGCGGTGAGCTGGTAACGGGCGACGTACTCCGCCACGGAGGGGAGCAGGCCGGACGCCATCCGCTCGCGTTGCAGCCGCAACGCCATGACGGCGTGCGCGCCCTCGACGGCGTCGGCCAGTCGGTGGGAGTGGCGCACCCCCGGGGCCAGCTCGGGAGGGAGCAGCGGGGGCGGGCCGCAGAGCACGACCTCGCCGCCGAGCTTGCGCCACAGCTCCACGTTCGAGCGCGCCACGCGCGAGTGGAGCACGTCCCCCACGATGACGAGGCGCTTGCCGGCGAAGCCGTCGAACCCCTCGAAGCGGTTGCGGAAGGTGTAGGCGTCGAGCAGCGCCTGGGTCGGGTGGGCGCGGCGGCCATCGCCGGCGTTGACGATGGCGGCGTCGGTCCAGCGGGTGAGCTGGTAGGGGACCCCGGCGGTGGGGTGGCGGACGACGTAGAGGTCGGCCTGCATCTGGTCGATGGTGCGCAGCGTGTCCTTGAGGCTCTCCCCCTTCGATAGGCTGGAGCCGCCGGCGGCGAAGCTGATCACGTCCGCGCTCTGGGCGCGTGCGGCGCGCTCGAAGCTCAAGCGGGTGCGGGTGCTGTCCTCGAAGAACAGCGTGCCCACCGTGAACCCCTGCAGGGCGGGCACCTTCTTGATCGTCCGCGTCAACACCTGCGCCATGACGTCGGCGGTGCCGAAGAGCGCGGCGACCTCGTCGGAGGACCACGCTGCGAAGTCGAGCAGGTTGCGCCTGCGCGCACGCGTCTTCTCGGTCAGGGCGATCTGCACGGTGGCGGTCACGACGGGATCTCGTGCAGCTCGACCGCGTCGGCGTCGTCGACCGAGGCGATCTTCACCTTCACCACCTCGTGCTGGCTGGTGGGGACGTTCTTGCCCACGTAGTCTGCGCGGATCGGCAGCTCTCGGTGCCCGCGATCGACCAGCACGGCGTACTGGATGACGGCGGGCCGCCCCATATCGATGAGGGCGTCGAGAGCCGCGCGGGCCGTGCGCCCGGTGAAGAGCACGTCGTCGCACAGCACGATGCGCATGCCGTGCACGTCGAAGGGCACCTCGGTCTTCTTGACCACCGGTTGCAGCGCGATCTCGGTGAGGTCGTCGCGGTAGAGCGTGATGTCGAGCTTGCCGACTTCGGGCGTGATGCCCTCGAACGAGCCGATGAGCTCCGCCAGACGCTCCGCAATCGGGACGCCGCGCGTGTGGATGCCGACCAGCGCGAGGTTCTGCGCGCCCTTGTTGCGCTCGACGATCTCGTGGGCGATGCGGCGGAGCGCGCGCCCCACCTCCTCGCCGTTCATGAGGCGGGCCTTGGGCTTCATGGTGCTCCGGTCCTTCCTCGCCTGCGCGGGTGCGTGTGGGGCGGCCCGCCGCCGGGGCGGCACGAAACAACGCCACCGCGCGGGGCGGTGGCGTAGAGGGCTGACATTCGATGGGGTCGTGCGTCCATGGCGGGCTCCTTCCCGGCCTCACGGGGCCGGCTTAAAGGCTCGAAGCGATTGTAGCTCCGAGCCGGCGCGGACTCAAGCCGGTGCGCGCTGCGCCGCGACCCGGCTGCGGGTTCAGATTCGCTTCAGCCGGTGCCGGGATACTGAGCCGGGGAGCGCTGCCTGAAGCGCACAGCCACGGTCGTCATCGGGTGCGGGGCGTGTTCCAGGGCTGGCCTCGGGGCTTCTGCGGGTTGCACAATGAGACGGTCGTAATGGGAGGACGGAAGGACGCCATGAACACCCTGACCCGTTGGACGGTCGCCCTTGTCGCGGCCCTGCTCGTCGCCCACGCGGCAGCGCTGCAGCCGGTCGACGGGACCGAGGTGGTCGTCACCGACGCCGGGGGGCACCAGCTCGTCGGCTACGGGGTGGTGAAGAACGGTTTCCTGATGCTCCGTATGGGGAACGCCACGGACCGCTTCGTGATGGTGCTGGTCGCCCCGGACGGCTCGGTCCAGAGCTACGACGGCGTGCGCGGTGCCGGCGGCGCCCTGCTGGTCGATCTCCCCGACGGGACCCGCGAGAGCCTGAAGGCGCTGCTCGGCATCCACGACGTCGCGCTGCGGGTGGTCCACCAGAGCGGGGGTCCGCCACGGGCTGGAGCTCCGGGCAGCGGGTCCGAGGGGAGCACCGCCAGTGGCGGGAGCGACGCGAGTTCCGGCAGCGGCGCGAGTTCCGGCAGCGATTCCAGCTCCTCCGGCGACGTCAACGTCTCGGTAGGCGACGGGAGCTCCGGCGATACCAACGTCTCCGTCGACACGGGCGACGCCCCCTCCAACGACGGCACGCATGGCCCCTGAGGCCCCGCCGGGCGCGTCCCGCACGCGGATCCTCGTCGTGGAAGACGACTCCGCGCTCGCCCACCTCGTCGTAGAACAGCTCGGGCACGCAGGCTACCGTGCCGAGGCTGTCGGTTTCGGCCGCGACGCCATCCAACGCGCCCAGGAAACCTCGTTCGACCTGGTCGTGCTCGACCTGAACCTACCGGATATCGACGGCATCGAGGTGGCCGAGCGGCTGCGGGAGGACAGCCAGGCGGCCATCCTGATGCTCACGGCCCGGGCCGATGTCGACAGCCGGGTCGAAGGGCTCTACGCCGGCGCGAGCGACTACCTTGCCAAGCCCTTCAGCGTGCAGGAGCTGCTGGCCCGCGTCCACGTGCGGTTGCGCGAACGACAGGCCACGGGCGTCCTCCATCACGATGACCTCGAGCTCGACCCCGATGCGCTCAGCTGCCGTTGCGGCGACCAGACGGTGGTGCTGCCGGAGCGGGAGTTCGAGTTGCTGAGGTTGCTCGTCCGCCACCGCGGGCGGCTCTTCTCCCGTGAGGACATCGAGCGTTCCCTGTACGGCGCCGACGTGCCGGAGTCCAACACCGTCGAGGTGTTCGTGTACAACCTGCGGCGCAAGCTCGCCAAGCTCGGCCGCAAGGACATGATCCGCACGGTGCGCAACCGCGGCTACATGGTGCTGTGAGGACGTTCCCCCTGGCGCCGATGGTCGTGACGGCAGGGAGCGGAGTGGCCTCAGGGCACAGGCCGCCGGCGGGCGGCGTAGCGGTAGAGTCGCTCCCCGCCGAACGCCAGGACCGAGAGCCCGCCGACGAACCAGAGCTGCGCGGGGTGGGCGCTGGCGACCTGGGCCAGCAAGGTCAGGAACGCGACCGCCGATGCGCCCGCCGCCAGCCACGCGACGCTCCGGCGGGCTCCCGTGCGGCCCGACAACCGGACGGCGGCCAGGTTGACGAACGTGAAGATCAGGAGGAACCCCGCGCTCCCGACCGTAGCGATGCTCGCCAATGGAACGAGGTTGGCGAGCACCAGGGTGGCCCCCCCGGTGATCAGGAGCCCTTCGATCGGCCGGTTCCACACCTTGCGTTCGAGGGCGTCCGGCAACTCGCCCGAGCGGGCGATGACGAAGCTCACGCGGGCCGCGCCGTAGAGCGACGCGTTGATGGCCGACGCCGTGGAGAGCATCGCCGCGACGGCCACGAGCGCGAAACCGGCTTCGCCCAGCGAGGGTCGCGCGGCGACGGCGAGGGCGTAGTCCTTGGCGTTCACCAGGGTGGCCGCCGGCACGGCGCCCACCGCGACCAGCGCCACGGCCACGTAGAGTGCCACCACGAAGCCCACGGCCAGGTGATAGGCGCGGGGTAGCGTGGTGCGGGGGGTGGTCACGTCCTCGGCGGCGTTGGCGATGAGTTCGAAACCCTCGTAGGCCAGGAAGATGAGCATGCCGCCGGCCGCCAGCGCCAGCGGGGGAGACCACGCGGCCGGAGCGAGCCGATCGCCGTGGACGGCCAGCGCCCCTGCGCCCACGAACAGCAGCAGGATGGCGACCTTGAGCCCTACGATGATGGTTTCCGCCCGCCCGACCACGTCGGCGCCGAGCACGTTGAGGCCGGTGATGGTGACCACCACGGCGCTCAGGAGAAGGTGGCGGGCCAGCGGCTGGGCGGGGCCCGCCAGGAAGCTCGCGCCGTAGCTGCCGAACGCCTGCGCGTACAGGGCCAGCATCACCAGGTAGCTGAGCCACAGCATGACGTTGAGGCCCCCGCTGAGCATGCCGGTGCCGAGGGCTTCGTTGAGGAAGGTCACGGTGCCGCCGCGGGTCGGGAACGCGAGCGTGAGGTGCACGTAGCTGTTCGCCGTGAGCAGGGCGACCACCCCGGCGAGCAGGAACGCCAGCGGGGCGCCGCCGCCGGCCAGCTCGACCGACAGGCCCAGCACCGCGAAGATGCCGCCTCCCACCATGCCGCCGACGCCGATGGCGACGGCGCCCCACAGACCGATGCCGCCTCGTCCCATGCGGATACGCTCCCCTCCTCGCGCTGCCGCTCGCAGCATACTGCGGCGCCTCGCGGAGAACCTTCGCGTTGCGGGCGTGGGCGGATCACCTCGCGGATACCGCCCGGGGGTATAGAATACGGGCCATGGCGAAGCATCCGATCAAGCTGACCGACACCTCGTTCAAGCGTGCCACCAGGTCGGGCGTGGCCCTGGTCGATTTCTGGGCTCCCTGGTGCGGGCCCTGCAGGATGGTGGGCCCGATCGTCGAAGAGATCGCCGGCGAGCTCGGCGACAAGGTCCTGGTCGGCAAGCTGAACGTCGACGAGAACCCGAAGACCGCGTCGCACTTCCGCGTGCAGAGCATCCCAACGGTGTTGGTGCTCAAGGACGGCGGGCTGCAGCAGGCGATCGTGGGCGCACGCCGCAAGGGCGACTACCTGGGTGCCCTGCAGAAGGTCCTGGCCTGAGGGTCGGCGGTGCCGAGCGGTGTGTCGGGCTCGGGTCGCTCCCGCGCCGTCGGCGCCCACCGTCTTCGTGAGCCTTGCATCGGCGTTCTGGGTCTGGCAACGTCGAGGGCAGGAGCGCCGCGACGCGGGTCTCCAGGGCGACCGTGCCCGTGCCCGCGCAGCAGGCAGAATGGAGGCCTCGGGAGCGGCGTCGACGGTCCGGCGTGTTCGGTGTGCGAACGCAGGTCGAGGGCCCGCGCGTCCGCGACGAGACATGAAGGAGGTCGCGATGAGCGAGTACGCGCATCCAGAGGCCCTGGTCAGCACGCAGTGGGTCGACGAGCACCGGGGGGACGCGAACGTCCGCATTCTGGAGGTCGACGAGGACGTCCTGCTGTACGAGCAGGGTCACGTGCCGGGAGCCGTCAAGCTCGATTGGCATACCGAGCTGCAGCGCCCCGACGTGCGCGACTTCGTCGACGCCGCCGGCTTCGCCGCCTTGATGGAGAGCAAGGGTGTGAGCAACGACGACACCGTCATCCTCTACGGCGACAAGTCGAACTGGTGGGCTGCGTACGCGTTGTGGTTCCTCAAGTACAACGGGCACGCCGACGTGCGGCTCATGAACGGCGGCCGCAAGAAGTGGACGAGCGAGAAGCGTGAGCTCGTGAGGGACGTCGCCCGGCCGAAGCGGGGCCGCTACCACGTTCCCTACCGGGACGCCTCCATCCGGGCCTTCGCTGCCGACGTGCTCCGCCAGATCGTGGCGGTGAAGGACGGCGTGGGCGCCCTGGTCGACGTGCGCAGCCCGCAGGAGTACACGGGCGAGAAGCTGCACATGCCGGAGTACCCGCAGGAGGGCGCCCTTCGAGGCGGCCACATCCCCGGGGCGCAGAGCATCCCCTGGGCCGAGGCCGTCGAGGAGGACGGGACGTTCAAGGATGCCGACGCGTTGCACGAGCTCTACGGCTCCAAGGGGGTGACGCGTGACAAGGACGTCGTCGCCTACTGCCGCATCGCGGAGCGGAGCAGCCATACCTGGTTCGTCTTGAAGTACCTATTGGGGTACCCCGACGTCCGGAACTACGACGGCTCCTGGACGGAGTGGGGCAACATGGTCGGCGTGCCGATCCGGCAGGGCGACCAGCCCTAGGGCGACGCCCTGCGCCGACCCTCAGGCGTCGGGATCCCCGTCCGCGCCGCCCTCTGGCTCCCGACGGGCGGTCGCTTCGGTGTCATGCATAGCGCTCCCGTCCTCCTCCGACGGCGGAGGCTCCTCGGAGCTCGCCCGGGCGTCCGAGCGCCGCATGAAACGCACGAACAACACGACCACGACGAGCATGAGCAGGAAGTCGCCGATCCGCCAGAACTGCCACCACGGGTGCGGCATGAGGCCCTGAGGGGTCATCGTGCTCGCTGTGGTCGCGGGTCGTTCACGGGTCCCTCCTCACGCGTCGGCCGGTCGTCCTACCCGGGTCGCGGCTTCCCCGGCCTCGTGGCTTGGCCCATCGTACGCCCACGTCCGGGAAGGTGGCGTGGTCCGGTGGCACGACGCTTTCCGACTCGTCGCTCCACGCTCCTTGCGGACCCGTTCTGGTCAGGGCGTCGCCGTGCCCGACAGGGCGTCGTGCTGCTCCTGTTGTGCGGGCGTCCACCAGGTGCGCATGAGCGCCAGCACGTCGAGCACGTCCTGCTTCGACCAGGTTCCACCGACGCCGGGCATGCTGCCCTTGCCGGTCTCGATGATGAGCTGCAGGTCGATGGCGCTCATCTGCCAGGCGGTGCCCTGCGCGTCGAGGGGCGGGATCCCCAGGCCGGGCATGGCGGCGCCCGAGCCGTGCGGACCGTGGCAGGCGACGCAGGTCACGTCGTAGAGGTCGGCGGCGCGTTGGTAGTCCGGCTCGGGCGGGTCCTGCGCGACGAGCGCGGATGCGTCCCGGGACGGCCCGGTCGGCGGGCCGTAGGGGCCGGCAGCGCCCCGGGCGACGGTGGCGGCGAGCGCCAGGAGCCCGCCGAGGGCCACGATCGCCGGCCAGCGACGGAGGCGCCAACGGCGGGCCCGGCCGGTCTCGGCCTTGGGATGGTGCGCGGTCTTGGGATGGTGCGTACGGGGTGCGTGGGGATCCATCGGCGTCGACTCCTGAGGGTTGGCGGGGCGCGCCGTGCGGCGGCCCCGTTGTCGTGACAGCATCGCGCGGGCCGCCGACGAGGCGCCAGGGTCGGATGCCCCACCGCGCTCGGGGATCCTGGGGTGGTCCTGCCCGCGTGTCTCCGCCCGCGTGCCCGCGTGGCCCGCCGGGACGGAGGCGGGGTAGGCTGGGCGCGTACGGCGCCCGTGCCGAGCGGAGGTCGCG
>Ga0114931_10000354_pt1 | contig 54387 bp, 48 predicted proteins | sample 2SBtaG_FD_89579 | JGI IMG/M metagenome (GOLD analysis project Ga0114931, IMG submission 89579) | Deep subsurface microbial communities from Kolumbo volcano to uncover new lineages of life (NeLLi) - 2SBTROV14_V59a metaG | ecosystem: Environmental > Aquatic > Marine > Volcanic | place: Kolumbo... | reverse complement strand
TCGTGGATCGGGGCGTGGCGCCGGCGGCGCTCGCCCCCGACCGATGAACGGCCATGGGGGCGAGCGCCGCCCGACGACCCGGCCCGGGGGCGTCTAGGCGGCGTCGAAGAAGCGGGCGATCGCGTTCTTGAGCACGTCCGACTGGGACGCGAGCTCGCGCGCCGCCTCGAGCATCTGGCTCGCCGAGGCCCCGGTCTCCGACGCCGCCGTGTTGACGCCGGTGATGTTGCCGGTGACCTCCTGAACCCCCGAGGCCGCTTCCTGACTGTTGCGGCTGATCTCGTTGGTCGCCGCAGTCTGCTCCTCGACCGCCGAGGCCACCGTGGTCGCCACCTCGCTGATCTCGCCGATCCGCGAGTCGATCCCCTTGATCGCCGAGACCGCCTCGCCGGTCGCCCCCTGGATCGCGCCGATCTGGGACGAGATCTCCTCGGTCGCCTTGGCGGTCTGGTTGGCCAGGCTCTTGACCTCGGAGGCGACCACCGCGAAGCCCTTGCCCGCCTCGCCGGCGCGCGCCGCCTCGATCGTCGCGTTGAGCGCCAGAAGGTTGGTCTGGCTCGCGATGTCGCTGATCAGCTCGACCACCTCGCCGATCTTCTGCGACGCCTCGGCCAGGCTCTCGACCGAGGCGGTCGTGTGGCGCGCCTCGTCGACCGCCGTCTGGGCGACCTCGGCGGCCCGCGCCACCTGGCTCGAGATCTCGCCGATCGAGCTGGTGAGCTCCTCCGACGCCGCCGCCACGGTCTCGACGTTGGTCGACGCCTCCTCGGCGGCCGAGGCCACCGCGGTCGCCTGGCGGCTCGTCTCGTCGGCCGCCGCCGCCATCGATTCGGCGGTCGCCTGCGTCTCGTTCGACGCCGCCGCCACGGCCTCGACCACCTCCGCGACCGTGTCGGCGAGCTTCGCCTCCTCGGTCACCACGCGCCAGGTCAGCATCGGCCCGACGTAGCGGCCCTCGCGGTCGCGGATCGCGTTCACGAGAAGATCGAGGGTCTCGTCGCCGAGCTTGATGCGCGCCTTGTGCGGCAGGTTGCCCGGATCGCGCAGCAGCTTGCGCTGGTGCTCGGGGTGCTTGTGGAAGATATCGATGCTGTTGCCCAGGATCTCGTCGGCCTTGACCGGCAGCAGATGCTCGAGCTTGCGCAGGGTCTCCATGCTCAAGGGGTTCAGGTAGTTGACCGTGAGATCCTCGGCGTCGCAGGTGATCACGTTGATCGGCATGTTCTCGACCATCTGCTGGCGCTCGTACGCCCGGGCGACGGCCCCGCGAAGCGTGATCAGGCTCTTGATCATCTCGCCGATTTCGTCGCTCGACGTCACCTCGAGCTCGACGTCGGTGTCGCCCTCGGCGAGCCTGGTCATGGCGTCGTTGACGGCCTTGATCGGGTTGACCAGCGACCGCGCGGTGAGGAAGGCGATGACGATGGCGAGCACGAGGCCGGAAGCCAGCAACACCCACTCGATCATCTCGAGCGACCAGATCTGGTCCTTCACGGTCCCGGCGTCGGCGGTGAGCAGCGCCTTCTGATTGTCGTCCATGCCGCCGCCCGCGCGCATGCCGTCCTGGCCCTTGGGACCGTCGAGAATGGCGAGCAGCTTATCGGCGCGCGGCGCCGCCTCGGTCACCAGAAGATACTGCGCCATGTTCCACTTCTTGGACGCGCGGATCGCGAACATCTTCTGGGGCAACGGCGCGAACACCTCGCGGGCCTTGAGCAGCTTGTCGAACGCGGCCTGTTGATCCGCCGTGAACAGGTTTTGATTAGCGCTCAGATCGGCGAAACGCCTTTCATTCGTGGCCCAGAACTTCTCGAACTTCTTCTTGAACTTGTCCTCGGCGGTCAGCAGGTAGGCGCGGATGTTGGCGAGCGCCATGCCCATGCTGCCGCGCACGTCGGCCATCATCCCGAGCAGCGCCTTGCGCTCGGGCGTCGCGGGCAGCGCGCTCTCGGCGTCGATCATCGCCGTGATCGACTTGATGATGATCGCCGCCCGGGGCGCCGCCTCGGTGGTCAGCATCTTGATCGCCGGCTGCTCGTCGGCCGAATTGGCGATCGCCTCGACCTTCTTCTGGGCCACGGCGAACTCGTCAAGAATGGTCTTGTACTCGGCCCATTTCCTGACGTTGTCGGGATTGGTCCAGGACGCCGACAGGCGGTCCATTTCGGTGCGAGCCTTCGCGATTTCCTTCCAGGCCGCGGCGCGCTCGGCCTTGAACCCGGGATTGCCGGTCAGCATCCAGCCGCGCAGGGCGGCGAGCGATGCGTTGATGTCATTGCCCATCCCGGTGCTCGTGAGCGCCGTCGGCACCCGCAGCTCGACCATCCGCTCGACCTTGGACTTGACGTTCGTGACCTCCCACAGGGTGGTCCCGATCGAGATCGCCAGCACCAGCACGACCATCGAGAAGCCGGCGACCAGCCGTCCGCGGACATTCAGCTTCAAACCCAGAAAACCTTTTAACCCGTTACGCATGTTCCAACTCCTCGTTGCAAGCCGGGCGGCTCTCGCCGATCGGGAACCCAGGCGTGAAATCGCGCCTCGTCACCGCGGATCGGCGGGCGCCCTTGGGCATGATTGTGGCCCGACGCCCGGCGTCTTGATCTTCGGGTTATCGAGGAGTTCCGTTGATCCAACCTCACCTCGACCCCGTAGCAAACTGCATCCCGCTCCGATGTCCCACATATTCGATCCGCGGAATCACTTAGCTCATCTCCCTAGTTTGCCCGGGGAAAAATTAACAATTAATAAAATTATGATCTATTCATGCTAGTCCATTAATCCATCCCCTCCGTCAGGTGATTAGACATTGAAATACAAGCGATCCGGCGAAAATCGGGTCATCCGGATCTTGGCCCGAGCCCCGGGCCGGCCCCCGACCCCGGACATTGCGTCCAAGGCGGGCTGGAGGCATCATGATGGGTCGTGCTGGAGCGATTGCGGGAGTCGAGGTTCGGGACTCCAGCCGACATTAACGAACGAAGTTCGGTCATCACGATCCAGGAAGGGAGGCGAGTCATGGTAAGGCAATCGATGTCCGCCCCGGCGGAACCCTACGTATTGGCCTCGGCCGCGACCGGCATCACCGAAATGATCGAGGCCAACGGCGGCGACATAGATCGAATATTCGGCCGCGCCCACATCGACACCTCGATGCTGGACAGCCCCTACAACGAGCTCGGCCTTGGCCAGTATTGCCGGCTTTTCGAGGAGGCCGCGCACCAGACGCGGTACGACAACTTCGGCCTGCGATTCGGCAACGCCTTCAAACCGCGCCAACTTGGCGCGCTGGGCTATCTCGCGATCAATTCGCCGACCATGGCGGCCGCGGTCCGGAATCTGTCGGAGTATTTCCCCGCGCATCAGCAGAACTCGACGCTGACCATCCGTCAGGAACGCGATCTCCTGTACCTCGACTATCAGATCACCGACGGCTGGATTACCCAACGACGACAGGACGCCGAGCTTTCACTGGGCATGTTCTGCAACATCTTCCGGCATTGCCACGGCGACCGCTGGGCACCGACGGAAGTCCATTTCGAGCACCCGAAGCCGTGTGACGCCAAGGAGCACGAGACCCTGTTCGACGCCCCGGTCTACTTTTCGCAGCCGACCAACTCGATCGTCTTCCGGCGCGCCGATCTCGACGCGGCGATGCCCGATCCCGACCCCTATCTTTTTTCTCTGATCGAGCCATTCATGCGCGGCCGGCGCAAGGCGCGCGGGCGCATGGACGATCTCGTCGGGTCGGTCCGCCACCATATCGAGGCCGAGTTCCACCACGGCAACCCCCAGCTCTCGGCGGTGGCCTCGGCGCTCGGGATGACCCCTTGGACGTTGCAGCGGCGTCTGCGGGCGCTCGACGTGAGCTTCAACGACCTGGTGCGCGGCGCGCGGCGCGAGCTCGCCCTGCGCTATGTCGCCGAGCCGCATATCCCGATCACCGAGATCGCGTATCTGCTGGGGTATTCGGAAATCAGCGCGTTCAGCCGGGCATTCCGCCAATGGACCGGGATGGCCCCGGCGCGCTATCGGCGCCAGCACGGCTGTCATTAGGGAGAAGACCGCGCCGATTCGCCCTTGGGGAACCGGGCGTCGGCCGAACGGAGTTCTCAGGCGTCGCGTCCCTCGACCGCGTCCAGAACCTTCGCGATATGCGCGCGGGCGTGGGTCACTTGGTCGGTTTCCCCGCTGATGAACACCCGACCCGCCGCGCCGATCATCTGAACGTCGACCAGCGTCGCCTCGGGAGCCACGCGCTCGGCCTCGTTGGCGGCGACGGCGGCGAACAGGGCGGGGGTCATCTCATAGACCAGCAGGCTTTCTCCGGGAAGGATCATCGAGGCCTGGCGCATTCGGTTGAGGATCACCGCGTGCTGGTCGGTGACCGCCTCGATGATGTCGGAATAAAGCGTGCGCGGCCTGAGCTGATCCTCGGCGCTCCGGCCGATGCCCGCCAGAACGGCCTCGCCCGCGCGCTTGAGCTCGGTGAGATCGTAGGAATGAAGCTCCAGGACGCCGAACTGCCGTTCGACGAATAGAATGCCCGGCTCCACCTCGGGCACCGATTTGATCGCGAGATCGATCACCCGCTCGATGGCGAGCGCCGGCGCCACCTCGATGATGAGCGAGTTGCTGCCCTCGAGCGGCGGATAGCCGCGCGCGCGCCGGGGCGTCCCCATGTAGGCGGCGAACTGGCGCCTGAGGCCCTCGATCAGAAGATAGACCCGAAGTTCGGTCATGTGCTCGCCCGACCTGGCATCGCGCGCGGAACCGAACGCCCGCTTCTCGAACGGGCGTCGAAGACGCGCGCTTGCCGAGCCTACTTCCTGCCCGATGCCGTGCCGGCCGTGAAGTGCTTGGTGACATCGGCATGCGGGCGCGGAATGACGTGCACCGAAACCAGCTCGCCCACCGACGACGCCGCTTCGGCCCCGGCCTCCGTCGCCGCCTTCACGGCGCCGACGTCGCCGTTGATGATGACCGCCACCAGGCCGTCGCCGACCTCCTCGCGGCCGATGATGGTCACGTTCGCGGCCTTGACCATGGCATCGGCGCCGGCCAGCGCGGCGACGTAGCCCTTGGTTTCGATCATCCCAATCGCATTCGACATAACGGTCTCCCTACCTCAAGGTCTGACAAATTCGTTTCCGGTCGCGCGGCCTCACCGCGCGGGCGTCTCCTCGTCGATCGAGCCGATAATCAAGGCGTCCACCGGGATTCGCTTTTCTCCGAACCACGCGGCGGCGACCGAGCCTTGAACGACGAGGACCCGCTCGCCCTCGCAGCATCCCAAGGGATCGAAGGCGACCACGCGCGGCCCGTTATCCAGCGCGATTTCGAGCAGACCGCCGCGGGGCAGCGCCTCGAGCCGCTTGGTGGACCAGATCGATCCGACCACAACACCTCTTTGCATCAGCGTTCCCTTTCGAGCTTGAGGCCCAGTTCGCGCGCCTTGTCCCGCGCCAGCGGCGTCACCGCGACCCGCTTGCCCAGCACGACGCGGTCCCGCGAGGCGGCGAGCGCGATCACCTTGGCCTCGGACAGGACGCCGGCGTCGATGCGTTCGGGCAGGGGCGCGACCCCGCCCGACGCGGCCGCCGGCGCTTGGCCTTTCAGGCGGAAGACATGGCGCCCGGCCCGGATGTCCTCGCGCATCGCCGGGTCCTCGAACAGACGCAGCAGGTGCCGCACGAAGGCGGCGAGCGCGGCGTCGTCGTCGATCGAGACCCGCTCGATTCGCGGTGGCGCGGGCGCGGCGGCGCCCGCCGACCCGGCCGGGACGAGATCCCGCAGGATCTCCCGGACCAGGGCGCGCAGCGTATCGAGATCGACCGGAGGTTCCATGACCGCTCAGTGGTAGTGGTTCAGGTTCTTGAGCGCCGCTTCCGCGGCCGACGCCGCGGTGCGCACGTCGGCTTCCAGGCCGCTCAGATAAAGACGCCCCGTCGCGCCCATCATCCGGTAGTCGACGATCTTGATCTCGGCGGCCTTCTCCGCCTCGTTGGCGGCGAGGATCGCGTAGGCCGCCGGCCGCACTTCGAGAACGAACAACGATTCGCCGGCGAGGATCATCGATCCCGCCTTGTTGCGGTTGATCAGGAAGGCGTGCAGATGGTCGATCCGCGTCACCACCTTGGCGGCGAGAACCTCGGGCGGCATCGCCTGATCGGCGGTGCTTCCGAGCGCCTCGAGCACGTGGTCGGCCGCCGCGCGGACCGCCGCGATCGAGCGCGAGTGGAATTCGAGATAGCCGTACTGGCGCTCGACCACCAGGATTCCCGCCTGCACATCCGAATGCTTCAGGGCCACGTCGGTCAAGGGTTCGATGTCGAGGCCGGGCGCGACCTCGATGATCTGCGCGGCGACGTTGAGGCGCGGCAGAAACCCGCGGATGAAGGTGCCGAGATAGCACATCGTTCGCGGCTGAAGCTGGTCGATGAAGATGAACGAGCGCAACTCCGCCATGTCAATTCGCCATGATGTCGCGCAGTTCCTCGAGGATGATGCGCCGGATCTCGTCGCGGACCCGGTCCTCGCCGATGGCCGCGGGCGCGGGGGGCACGGGCGTCGGCGCGTCGGCGTCGGCGTCCCGCCAGGGATCGACGGCGGAGAAATCGCCCATCGGTTCCGACTCCTCGGTGCTGTAGGCGATCCGGGTCCAGTTGACCAGATGCTCGGGCCCGATGTTCTCTCCGACCGAGCTGCGCCCGAAAAATCCGGTGCCGATGGTGAACGACGGCGCGAGATGGGTGCCGAACCCCGCCGCGCCCTGGCTGCACGGGCTGTTGACCACCACGCGAAGCGCCGGGACGCGGGCGGCAAACGCCATGATCGCGGCCTCGTCGCGGCTGTGAATCGCCGCCGAATGCCCGGCGCCGCCCATGCGCAGAAGCGCCCGGCTCGCGGCGATTCCCTGATCGCGCCCGGCGGCCCGGAAGAACCCCAGAACCGGGCACAGCTTTTCGCGCGAAAGCCGCTCCTCGGAGGCGATCCGGTCGATCGGCGTGACCAGAATGCGGGTCGTGTTCGGCACCCGGATGCCGACCGCGCCCGCGATCGTGACCGCCGATTTGCCAAGAGCCTCGATGTTGAACCCGGTCTCGGTGAAGAGATAGGCGCGCAGGCGCTCGCATTCGGCGTCCGTGCAGACATGCGCGCCGGCGCGGGCAAGCTCGCGCAGCAGCCGGTCCGCGATCGCGGCTTCGGCCACCACCACCGATTCATTGGTGCAGAGGATGCTGTTGTCGAAGGACTTGGATTCGACGATCCGGCTCGCGGCCCGGGAGAGATCGGCGCTCGCGTCGACGAAGGCCGGCGCGTTCCCGGGACCGACGCCAATCGCCGGATTGCCGGAGCTATAGGCCGCCCGGACCATGGGCGTCCCGCCGGTGGCCAGGATCACGTCGACCAGCGGCGAGGCCATGATGCACCGGATCATGGGCAGCTTGGGCTCGCGGACGGATTGAATCACGCCATCGGGCGCGCCCGCCTTCCGCGCGGCCTCGGCGAGGTAGTCCATGGCGTCGACCGAGCATTCGCGCGCCGCGGGGTGCGGGCTCAACACGATCGCATTGCGCGTGAACAACGCGCACATCACCTTGAAATAGACGGTGGAGATCGGGTTCGTCGAGGGCGTCAGCGCGAACACGACGCCGGCGGGACGGGGGATCTCGACGATCTTGTCCTCGGGACGGACGCGCTTGCCGACGAAATCGCGATCGTGGTAATGGCGAAAGAACCCGATGGAGGTGATCTCGTTCTTGATCGCCTTGTGCTCGGCGACGCCGAAGCCGGTCTCGCGCACCGCCCATTCCGCGTAGTGACGCGCCCGCGCCGCCGCCGCCTCGGCGACGGCCTCGGCCACCGCGAGGGTGCGCGCGCGGTCGAAGCGGGAGAATGCGTCGGCCGCCCAGCGCGCCCGTTCCAACAAGCACTCGGCGCGGGCTTCGAGGGGGTCGTCGCTTTCGATCAGTTCACGAGGCAGCATGAGCGATTGCCGTTCAACAATACCGCCCGTCCGCCGACGGCCGGCCGAAAAGGCCATGGGCGTCAACGCTCGACGGGCACGGTGACATCGTCCCACGGCGACCGTCGGGGCGGCTTGACATGCCGCAACGAAAACTTGACAGGGTTTCCCGCGGTTGGAGCCCGATGCCTTTTGATCCGATCGGCGCCTCTCGCGTCCCCACCCCGTGCCCTCGCCCCAACGCCCCGTTTCGCGGAGGTCTCCATCGAGGGAGCGGGGAAAACCTCGACGGGACGTATCAGGTTCGACGTATCGGGTTCTAGGCGCCGTCCCGGTCGCGCGCGGCGCACGCGGCCTCGACCTGATCGAGCCAGCGCTCGGCGATCCGGCGTCCCCAGCGCATGGCTTCGGCCCCGTGGGCGCGCCACTCCGCCTCGATCCGCCTCCCGAGCGCTCCGGCGTCGTGGCCGGACAGGCGCGCATGGACCCCGGCCCATTCGAGGGCCATTTCGCGCGTCACCTCGAAATGGCACTGGAAGGCATGGACCCACCGCCCGAGGCGCATCGCCTGGTTCGGACAGTCGTCGCCGCGCAGCAGGAGGGTCGCGCGATCGGGTAGCGTGAACGTGTCGCCATGCCACTGCATCGCGAAGAACCGGGCCGGCAGCGCGGCGGTCACGGGGTCGAATTCGGCGGCCTTGGTCGCCGACAGCGGAAAGAACCCGAATTCGACATGCGCGAAGGGATGGACGTCGCCGCCGAAGGCGCGGGCGATGAGCTGGGCGCCCAAGCAGACGCCGAGGATCGGGCGGTCCGCCGCCTCGCAGGCGCGGATCAGATCGAGCAGCGCGGGATAATGCGGGCAGGCGCCGTCGTCGTGGGCGGACATGATCCCGCCCATCAGGACCAGTCCGTCGAATGCCTCCGGGCTCGCGGGCAAGGGCTCGCCCTCGTGGGGATAGCGCGTCTCGGACAAGAAGCCGCGATCCGCCAGGGCCGCGCCGATCAGGCCCGGCCGCCCCTCGCGGGCATGCTGCAAGACGAGAATGCGCGCCGGATTGCGGCGTCGGGGCCGCGCCGCCGCCACGGACGGCTCGCTACGCGGCGCGGCGGCCGCGCTCGCCCGCGACCTCGCGGCGCGCCTGGCCGATCGCGACCTCGACCCGTTCGAGAAGCTCCTCGCAGAGATCGTGGGTCATCAGAACGCCGGGCTTGAACTGAAGCACGCGCGGATCGAGGGTCGAGAAGATCGCCCAGACCCCGTTTTCGTAGAGGGCCTTCATGACGTACATGGCCCCCTTGGGGTGGTCGAACTCGAGCCCCATGACGACCCCGGACTGGCGGATGCCGACGAAGAAGTCGCCATAAAGGTTTTGGATTCGGCGTAGGCCCCGGCCCATGTAGTCGGTGATGTAGTGGACCATCGAACGCACTTCGGGCCGGCCCGAGATCTCGAGCACCTTGAGCGCCACGATGCAACCCAACTCGGCCCCGCCCATGGTCGACATATGGCCGAAGCCGTCCTCGCGCAGCCAACCCGCGCAGCGCTCGCTGACCACCACGCAGCCGATCGGATAGAGCCCGCCGCCGATGCCCTTGGCGGTGACCAGAATGTCGGGCACCACGCCAAAGGTCTCGACCCCCCACATCTCGCCGGTGCGCATCAACCCGGTCTGCACCTCGTCGGCGATATAGAGGGCGTCGTAGCGCTCGCACAGGCGCTTGACCTCGGGCAGATAACCTTCCCTCGGCATGGGGAAGCCGTAGGTCGCGGGGATCGTCTCCATGATGACCGCGGCGACGTCGCGGGCCTTGAGCGCGCCTTCCATCGCGTCGAGGTCGTTGAAGGGCACGTGGATGAACTCGTCGGGCCGCGAGCTCAGGAACAAATCCGAGAAGCGCGGATCGCCGGTGCAGACCGCGAGCCCGGTGTGGCCATGGTAGGCCTTGATGATCGAGACGATCTTCTTCTTCTGCATGGCGTGGCGGGCGGTCTTGAGGGCGATGTCGATCGCCTCGCCGCCGCCGGCGCCGTAGATCGTGTACCGGAGATCGCCGGGCGTGACCTCGGCCAGCTTCTCGGCCAGCGCGGTGCGCGCCAGCGACGGGAAATGGTGGTTGCCCATGTCGTAATGCTCGGTCGCGCGCTTGAGCACCGAGATCAGCTCGGGGTTGCGATGGCCGAGGTTGTAGGTCCCGCCGTTGAGGTGAACATCGATCAGGCGTCGTCCGTCCATATCGTAGAGGAAGTAGCCCTCGCGCCGGTCGATCACCAGATCGACGCCGAAGTCCTGCCAAGCCTGGGTCTTGCCGGGGTTCCAGAAGGCCTTCGACTTCTCCAGGAATTCGTCCTTCGCACGGCTCATCGCCCGTCTCCGCGTTGCCTTCGTCCAGCGCCGGGGTCTCCCCCATGCTCGCCAAGGATCGCACGAAGGCCCAGCCGCCGCTTGACATTGCATGGGGACAAACTTGACATCCGGCATCCGCCGGCGACGAGCGATCACGCGAAGGCGTCGAGGTAGCGCTCGGCCAGCCGACAGGTGCCGGCGGTGTACTCGGGACCCAGCTCCTTGGCGAGGTCGGTCTCCGAATGCGAGCCGATCCAGGCCAGGATGACCATGCGCCGCAGCATGAGAAAGGTCGGAATTTCCGCCTCGTCGGCGGCGCTCAAGGGCCGCACCTTGCGGTAGCCCTCGACCCAGATGCGGATCAGCTCGGGGACGTCCTCGCGCTCCTCGATGAAGCTCAGCGCGGTGGCCAGATCGTAAAGGAACCAGCTCAGCCCGCTGTCGTCGAAATCAATGACGCGGGTCTCGTCCCCGTGGATCAGAAGGTTGGCCAGCCGCAAATCGGCGTGAACCAGGCCAAAACGGTCGGCCGCCTTGCCATAGGCCTCGAGCCGGCGGCCGATGACCGCGGTCAGGCGTTCGAGCAACGCAAGGCGCTCGGCGTCGAGGGCCGGGCCCGCGCGCCAGTCGCCCCAGTACGGGCGTTCGCCCAGCATGTGCTCGAAATCCCAGTGCAGGCGCTCGAAGTTCGCCGGCCGCCGCCAGGTCTCGGAGTGGAGGTGGATGCGCCCGGAGATCTCGCCCAGGCGATGGAACGAGCCGAGCAGCGCGTCTTCCGACGGCTCCTCGCCCTCGAGAAATTCGAACAGGACGCAGTGGCGCGGGTTGAGCCCGGGGGCCGAGACGTCCTGGATCAGCGCGCCGTTCACGCCCGCGATCGGGGTCGGCGTGATCACGCCCGCCTCCTTGCGCAACGCCGCCATCCAGGCGAGCTCGCAGCCGATGGCGTTGCGCGAGTGATAACCCTCGCGGTGAACCCGCAGAACGGTCGGAGCCCCGCCGCGCGGATCGTCCACGCGGTAGGTGGTGTTCTCCGAGTGGTTGATCATGGTGACGCGCGAACCGGGATCGAGGCCGAATGCCGGCAGCGCCGCCCGGGCAAGCCCTTCGAGACGCTCAAGCAAGGCCTCTTGGGGAAGTGCGTCGGGCGACATGGTCCGGGTTCCTTCGTCGGCGATACGCGCGCCCCCCGCGTCGACCGTCACATCTCCTCCAGCGCCATCAGCGATTCGGGCAATACCTGTCCGCCGTCGACCACGATCGTCTGACCGGTGATGTAGCCGGCCTCGTCGGAGGCGAAGAACAGCGCCGCATACGCGATGTCCTCGACCGTGCCAAGCTTCTTCAAGGGCACCGATTCGCGCATTTTGTCGAGATAGTCCTCGCCCAGGCCGTCGAGCCCCTCGGTCATCACGTTGCCCGGCATCACGGCGTTGATCGTGATGTTGAAGGGAGCGAGCTCGATCGCGGCGGTGCGGATGAAGCCGAGCTGTCCCGCCTTGCTCGCGCCGTAGTGCGACCAGCCGGGGTATCCCGTGAGCGGCCCGGTGATCGACGAGGTCAGGACCACCCGCCCCTTGCCGCGAGCGCGCATGTGGGGCAGGCAGGCCTTGACCGCGAGGAAGCTTCCCTTGAGGTTGGTGTTCAGCACCAGATCCCAGTCCGCGTCGGTCATGTCGATCAGCTTCGCGGACGGGAAGATGCCGGCGTTGCCGCACAGGATATCGACCCCGCCGTGACGCTCGGCGGCGGTCTCCGCCATGGCCCGCATATTGTCCCAGGAACTCACGTCGCCCTGGAAGAACGAAGCCGTGCCGCCGGCCGCGGCGATCTCCTCGACCACGGCCATGCCCGCATCCTCGTGGCGGGCGACGACCAGAACCTTGGCGCCCTTCGCGGCGAACACGCGGGCGATTCCCTTGCCGATGCCCTTGCTCGCGCCGGTCACGATGACCGATTGTCCGGCGATCGATGTCAACATGGTTGTCACCTCCCTGATGTAGAAGACGGCGTCGCCCGCCGCCATGGGTCCCTTTCGCGCGCCCCCTCAGCCCTTCCAACCGCGCCGGCGAATCAGCCAAACGAAGCTCACCCCCACCGCGACCAGGACGGCGACCCCGAGCACGGTGAGGGTTCCCACGGCGGGAACGAGCGGCGAATACCCGGAGACCATTTTCGCATAGAGCCATTCGGGCAGCGTCAGATCGGCCCCGGTCGTGAAAAGCGAAAGCGGGAAATTCCCCCAGGACAGCAAAAAGCTGAACAGGCCCGCCGAGATCACGCCGGGCATGATCAGCGGCAGGGTCACTTCGCGCAGCACTTGCCAGCCGTTGGCTCCCATGTCGCGGGCCGCTTCCTCGAGCGAGCGGTCGAAGCCGTAGGCCTGAATGGCCATGATCAGGGTCGCGACCGGCGCGACCCAAACCAGATGCGCGACGATCGCGGTCTTCCAGGTCGGGATGATGCCGAGGAAGTTGAACCACAGAAGAAGCGAGAGCCCGAGAACCGATTGCGGAAAGAAGATCGGAAGAAGAATGAACTTCTGATAGAGCTTGCGCCGCCGCCAGGGGTAGCGCGCATACGCGAGCGCGCCGAAGAAGCCGACCACGACGCAGATCAACGTGACGATCGCCGCGATGGTGAGCGAGGTGCGCACCAGCTCGGCGATGGTCAGCGACTGGAACGCCTTGTCGTACCAGTCGAGGGTGTAGCGCCTGATCGGAAAGCTGAAGTAGCGCTTCCTCGAGAACGAGGCGAGCGTCACCGTGACCAGCGGCAGGAACAGAATGCCGAGAACGACCAGCGCGTAGGCGGTGAACAGGAAGCGCTCGCGGCGAGAGGTTCCGGTCGTCATCGCGCGCTCCCTAGGTCTTGCCGAGGATCTGGTCGAGATCGATGCGCTTGAGCACGAACACGGCGGCGACGCCGATCAGCCCGATCAGGATGACCGAGAGCGCCGAGCCCAAGGGCCAGTTCTGCCCATAGGTGAAGGCGGTCTCGATCTCGTCGGCCATCACGATGACCTTCTGGCCGCCGAGCAGCTTCGATTCGGCCATCGCGCCGGCGCTCAGCACGAAGGTCAGCATGCCACCCACCAGAATGCCCGGCATGGCGAGCGGAACGTCGATCTCGCGCATGATCGTGAACCGCGAGGCCCCGAGGTCGCTCGCCGCGTCGCGCAGTTCGTCGGGCACCATCGAGATCCCGAGCACCAGCGGGAACAGCATGAAGGGGAAGTAGACGTAGACCAGCCCGAAGACGATCGACGGAACGGTGTAGAGCAGACTGTCCATCTCGATCCCGAACAAGGCCCGCAGCCCGCCCGAAATCAGCCCCCCCTTCATCAGCACCAGAACCCAGCCGAACAGGCGGATGTTGTCGGGCACGAACAGCGTCAGGACGACCAGCACCGTGATGACGTTGGTGAAGGGGCCGAACACCTTGGCCATGGCGAAGGCCAGCGGATAGCAGATCACGAGAAGAACGACCACCGCCGCCAAGGACAGGCCGAGCGACCACAGAAGCGACTTGTAATAGCCCGCGCCGACCAGCGTGACGAAGTTGGTGGCCGTGGGAAGATGCAACAGGCTGAAGCTCTTGGACGGCATGAAGCTGAAGCCGAGGATCACCAGAAGCGGGGCGACGAACACCACGGCCAGAAGAATCAGCAGCGGCAGGCTGCACAGTATCCCGGTCCGGCGCAGATCCTCGTACATGGCGCCCTCTAATCCTCGCCCCCGAGGAAACGCGCGTCCTCCAGGTCCCAACCGATCAGCGTCGCCTGACCGAGCGCGCCGAGATAACGGTCCTCGCGCAGCTTCTCGACGCTGATGGTGAATTCGCCCACCCGCACGTTGTACTGAAGCCGCGAGCCGAGCGCGTACTCGTTGAACACGGTTCCCTCGATCACGCAATCCGCGGTCTCGCCGGGCGCGAGGAAGCGGATGGCCTCGGGACGCACCATCAGCGTTCCCTCCTCGCCGGGCGCAAGCGCCACGCCCACCGCCGGCAGGGTGATGGCGAACTCCACGAGATCGAGCCGGCCGTCCGTGGTGGCCCGCACCGGGAACAGATTGACCTCGCCCATGAACTCGGCGACGAAGCGGTTGACCGGCGCCGAGTAGATTTCGTCGGGCGAGCCGATCTGCTCGATGTGTCCCGTCCGCATGATCGCGATCCGGTCGCTCATCACCATCGCCTCCTCGAGCGAGTGGGTGATGTAGACGAAGGTCTTTCCGGTCTCGCGGTGCAGGTCCTTGAGCTCCTTCTCGAGGGCCTTGCGCAGCCGGAAGTCGAGCGCTGACAACGGCTCGTCGAAGAACAGGATTTCGGGGTCGAACGCGAGCGCCCGGGCGAGCGCGACCCGCTGGCGCTCGCCGCCCGAGCAATGCATCACGTTGCGCCCGTAGTATTCGGTCGGCAGCCGCAGAAGCTCGAGCAGCGCCATCGCGCGCGCCTTGCGCTCGGCCGGGGGGATCTTGCGGATCTTCAGCGGGAATTCGATGTTCTCGCCCACCGTGCGGTGCGGGAACAGGGCGAGCGTCTGAAACACCATGCAGGTGGGCCGCTCGTTCGCCGGCACGTCGTTGATGCGCTCGCCCTTGAGATAAAGGCTGCCGGTGGTCGGGCGATCCATGCCCACCAGCAAGCGGATCAGCGTGGTCTTGCCGCTGCCCGAAGGGCCGACGATGGTCAGGAATTCGCCCTCGCGAATGTCGAGATCGACATCGCGCACGGCGATGAGACTGCCGAACGCCTTGGTCAAACCCTCGAGCCTAAGAACGATGTTCGACGCCGTCCCGGTCACGGTCTCAATGAACCCCCGCGGTCGTGTCGTTGAAGCGCATTACCACCGAAAATGAAAATGAAGAGGCCGGGCGAGGCGCCATCGCGGTCGCCAGCGCCCGGCCGCCGCGAATTCAGGCTTCGCGCTTGGCGGTGTTGTAGATCGACAGCATCCGGTCGAAGTCCGGGTTGATGCTGAAGTCGACCGAATTCACCATCTCCTCCTCAAGCGAATCCCACTGGATCGCGTCGAGCTCCTCCTTGTTGAACTTGGCGAAGACCTCGGGATTCCCGAGATCGGCGATCGGATTGTAGGTGCCTTCGGCGAACGCGACCCGCTTGCAGGTCTCGGGCTGGTGCACGTAATCGAGAAAAGCGGGCGCGAGCGGCGACGGGTTGGGGTTGTTGACGAGCGAAGTGACCTCGGCCCAGACGATGCCGCCCTTGCCGTTGATCGGCCCCGACTTCGGCGTGATGCCGCGGACCTGGGTCTCTCCGTCGAAGCGCGCCGGCGAGGCGGTGTAGGTGCCGCCGGTGAAGTAGGCGTCGATTTCGCCGTTGACCAGGGCCGTGTTCATGGCAACCAGATCGTCGGACAGGAACTTGGCCCCCTTGAAGATCTTGCGCGCGACCGCCTCGTAAGCCGCGAACTCGGCTTCGGAGTGCTTCTTGAAGGGGTCGATGTCGGCCGTGATGCACATGTGCATGATGTTCCAGTTGTCGTAGGTCAGCACCCCGTAGCGCCCCTTGAGCTTGGGATCGAGGAAGACCTTGAAGCCCTGATCCTCGGCCGTTCCGCGCGAGATCTTGTTGGTGTTGACGACGAAGCTGAATGGCCCGAAACGCTGCGCCATGCCGATCAACTCCTTGCCGGAGGCGTCGAGCGCGTACGGATAGGGTCCGCGGAACCATTTCAGGAAGGTGTCGAAATAGTGTTCGAACTGGTTGCGGTCGAGCGGCTTGATCAGCCCCTCTGGATACAGTTGTCCGCGCGCCCAGGGCTGGTTGACGTTGATCAGATCCCAGACGTTGACCTCGCCGGCGCGCAGCTTGTTGATCATGTCGGGATCCGAGGTTCCGCTCTCGGCGCTGACCTTGGCGCCCGGATGCGCGCGCCGGAAGGGGTCGAGCACGTCGTCGGTGTTGTAGCCCTCCCAGCACAGGATATTGAGTTCGTTCGCGCGGGCGGCGCGCGCCCGGCGTGGCAAGCTTCCCACCGCCATCAAGGCGGCGACGCCCCCCGTCATCTTGAGCATCTCGCGACGGTCAATCATCATGGCCTCCTGTTTTCATATCCTCCCGGTATTCGATGTGACCGGTTGTTCTCTTTGCGGTTCTTTGTGGCGCGCGACGCGGCCATATCGGATGCCACATCCGATGGACTCCGCCCCACGCGGCGTCATGCAACGACGATACATAGCTCCAATCGTAAGCATGATGTGGGCAAGCCGCCCGGGCTAGCTTGACAGGCCGACACATTTTCTTGACACCCTGCCTCGCGCGGGAGGGGGGAGAGCCGTCAATCACGCCCCGGGGCTTCGGCCCGGGCGGCCGCGCGTGACGATGGTTCTTGGGTTTCGCCCGCGCAAGATTTACATCATGGGCATGAAAAGCGATGGCCGGCGACGCCGACGCCATCCAGTGCCCCGGGTCGGGCGCATATGAACGAGGACCGTGAACCATGCCGATTTCAAGAGACGTCCCCCGGCGGCCCATGAGCGCCTTCGCCCTTGCCGTCCCGTTGCTCCTGGCACTCGCCCTTGCGATGCCCGCCGCCGCCTGCGGCTGGGGCGGCGAGGACGACTTCGACGAGGATATCCCGGTGGTCGTGGTCGGCCCCGACGGCAAGCCCATCGCAAACGAGCAGGCCGGCGCGGTCGAGCCCGCGGGCGATCCGGCGGCGGCGACCCGGCTCGGCGATCGCTACCGCACGGGCGCGGGTGTCCCCCGGGACGACGCAGTGGCGGCGCGGTGGTACCGGATCGCCGCCGAAAGCGGGTACGCGCCCGCCGAGAACGACCTCGGCGCCATGTACGAGAAAGGACTGGGCGTCCCCAAGGACGAGGCGCAAGCCGCCAAGTGGTACCGACGCGCGGCCGAACAGGGCGAGAAGCACGCCCAGCACAGCCTCGGCGTCATGCTGCGCGACGGGCGCGGCGTCGCGCGCGATCCGGTCGCGGCGGCGAAGTGGATCCGAAGGGCCGCCGAGCAGGGCCATCTTTCGGCCATGGACGATCTGGCGACGATGTATTGGGACGGCCTCGGCGCGCCGCGCGACAAGGTGCTGGCCTACGCCTGGTGGTCGATCGCCGCCGCCCATGGCGACGCGGCGGCGGCCAAGCGACGCGACGCGGCGGCGAAGACGATGACCGCGGACGAGATCGCCAAGGCCGAAAGCTTCGCCCGGGCCTGGACGCCGAAGAAGAGCGGCTGACGGCTCCGGGCCAATGCATCGGCATAATCGCCCGCCATCGGCGGGGATTCCCGTCGAAAGAGCGGGGGCGAAATTTCTTCATCCTGTAATCGGGAACAAGTACGGGATGATCCCCCCCCCGAGGAGTTTCTTGTTGGGAAAAATTCATTCATTGTCTTCATTTAACGTTCAACCGATTTGGTAGTCGGTTTATTTTCTCTAAAAACCTGTGAATCTCGTTCCACGCTTGGAAAATACACCCGAATTAGGATAAAAACTGATCCAGGTTGGTGTGAGGAAACGCCACCGAGGTATGAAACCCCTATCCGAGAAGTTGGGCTAATGATTTCCACAGGACGGTCGCCATGGATGATATGACCCAAGGGCCCGCCGTCGATCGCCGATCCTTCCTAGGAAAGGTCGGCGGTGGCGCCGCGGGAGTCGCCGTGGCCGCCACGCTTCCGCGTTCGGCGCAAGCGGCGGTCGCCAAGACCGAGACGAACCCCCGATACGGCATGCTCATCGACCTCAGGCGGTGCATCGGGTGCCACGCCTGTAGCGTCGCCTGCAAGTCCGAGTTCGACGTTCCCCTGGGATCGACGCGATCCTGGGTCGAATACATCGAGAAAGGAACCTATCCGAACGTCAAGCGGAGCTTCCTGCCCCGGCTGTGCAACCACTGCACCCACCCACCCTGCGTCGATGTCTGCCCGGCGGGCGCGACCTGGAAGCGCGAGGAGGACGGGATCGTCGTCGTCGACCCCGAGCTTTGCATCGGCTGCGGCTATTGCGTCCTGGCCTGCCCCTACGACGCCCGGTTCATGAACCCGGTCACCAAGTCCGCCGACAAATGCGACTTCTGCCTCCATCGGGTCTCGCAGGGGCTGGTGCCGTCCTGCGTGAACACCTGCATGGCCGAGGCGCGCATCTTCGGCGATCTCAACGATCCCGAAAGCGAGATCTCCAAGAAGGTCGCGACCAATCCGGTCACGGTTCTGCACCAGGAAATGGGCACCGAGCCCAACGTCTACTACATCGAGGCGGATCACACCGATCCGCGCATTCCGGGTGAGCGGGCCGAATACATTCGCGTCGAGACGCACCGGCGCAAGCAGGAAAGGACCTAGCCATGACCGAAAATCTGGTTTGGGGGATTGTGGATATCACCTACATCTTCCTCGGTGGTCTGGGGGCCGGCGCATTCTTCATCAGCGCCCTTCTCGTCTTGCGCGGCAAGACCGACGAGGCGCGTTTCGCCGCCGCCCGCTACGGCGCCCTGATCGCGCCCGTCGCCGCGATCGTCGGCGCGCTTCTCCTGCCGACGGAGCTGGGGCATCCCTTCAGGGCCTGGCGCGTTTATCTGAACTTCGCCCATGGCTGGGAATCGCCCATGTTCTACGGCGCCTGGCTGTTGATCCTGTTCATCGCGACCAGCTTCTTCTATGCGTTGACCTTCCTGCCCAAGGACGCCGCGATGGATGACCAGCGGCGAGGCGCGCGCGGAAAGCTGGCCTATATCGGGCTCGTGATCGGCTTCGCGCTCGCGCTTTATTACGGCTTCCTGCACGGGGCGATGCCGTCGCGGCCGTTCTGGAACACGCCGCTCCTGCCGCTCTTGTTCCTGTTCTCGGCCTACGCCACGGGGGTCGCCGGCGTCATTCTCCTGCGCGGGCTTCTGCACAAGACGAGCGACGATCCCGAGACCGAAAGCCAGTATCAGGCAAGCGCCTACCAGTTGCTGGCCTGGATCCTGACGCTGGCCGTCGGGCAGCTCGTGCTGCTCTTCCTGTTCATCGTTTTCGGCGCCGGGTTCTCGGGCGTCAGCGTGCGGCAGGCGATTTCGGTCATCATGCCGGGCGGCGTGCTGGCGGTGGGCTTCTGGGCCTGGGTCGTCGTGGTGGGGCTCGTCATCCCCACCGTGATCGCGCTGATCTACATGGCGCCCCGGCTGTTCGGCGATCGCATGGCCGTCGTGCCCCGGGCCGCCGAGATCATCCTGCCCATCGCACTTCTGTTTGGCGGCTACATGCTCCGTTACGTGGTGGTCGTCGCCGGTCAACTCACCGGACCGGTCGGAATCTAAGGAGGAATCGATGCTGAATCGTCGCAACTTCCTCAAGCTCGGCGCCGTCGCCGCCACCGCGACGGCGGTCGTCACGGGGACCGACGCCCTCACTCCGGCGCGGGGCGCGCTGGTCAAGGGGGGCAAGGACTTCTCGCCGCGCACCGGCAAGGAGCGCAAGGCCATTCCCAGCGCCTGCTGGCAATGCGTCAGCCGCTGCCCGATCATCGGCTATGTCGAGGACGGGCGCCTGGTCAAGATCGAGGGCCAGCCGGCCTCGATCCGGACCGCGGGCAAGATCTGCGCCAAGTCGCAAGCCGGCGTCAACCAGGTCTACGATCCCGACCGAATCCTCTTCCCGCTGCGGCGCGCGGGCAAGCGCGGCGAGGGCAAATGGAAGCGGGTGAGCTGGGACGAGGCCCTGACCGAGCTCGCCGGGCGGCTCAAGAAGCTGCGCGACGACGGAACGCCCGAGAAGTTCATGTTCCACTACGGGCGCATGAAGGCGAGCTCGAGCAAGCTCATCAAGAGCGTGTTCCTCGCCACCTACGGCACCAAGACGATCGGCAACCACACATCGATCTGCGAGGGCGGCAAGTGGGTTGGTCAGGAGCTGACCTGGGGCAAGCACTACGACAACTGGGATTTCGATCACAGCAAGTACGTGCTCAACTTCGGCTCCAACGTCTGCGAGGCCCATACCAACCACGTCTCCGAGGCGCGGCGTCTGGTCAAGGCGCTGGCCGACAACCGGGCCAAGATGGTGACCTTCGACGTCCGGCTGTCCAATACCGCCGCCCGCTCGCACGAATGGGTGCCGGTCAAGCCGGGCACCGACATCGCGGTCGTGCTCGCCATGTGCAACGTGATCATGAGCGAGGACCTCTATCGCGGCGAAGGCGAGGCGTTCCTGACCTTCTGCAAGGTGACGCCCAACCCGAACGCGACCACCGCCGAGAAGGTCGCCGCGCTCAAGCGGCATCTCGCGCAATACACGCCCGAATGGGCGGAAGGCGTGAGCGGGGTTCCGGCCGAGACCACCCGCCGGATCGCGCGCGAGTTCGCGACCACCAAGCCCGCCTGCGTGATCAGCTATCGCGGCGCCATCGCCCATTACTACGGCGCCGAGACCGAACGCGCGATCCAGATGCTGGCGGCGATCACCGGCAACATCGACAACCCCGGCGGCCGCTGCAAGGCGGTGGGGCCGAAATGGCACTATCCCAAGGGCCCCAAGAAGCCCAAGGCGCGCGAGCTCGAAATCCTCAACGGCTTCCCGGGCCAGGTCGCCCTACCGAACCATCACGTCAGCAACCAGGTCTTCAACATGATCCGGGACGGAAGCGCGGGGCGCCCCGAGGTCTACATGTGGTTCTGCCACCAGCCGGTCTATTCGAACGGCGATTGCAAGGCCAACGAGGATCTGCTCAAGGACGAGGAAAAGATGCCGTTCACGGTGGCGGTCAGCCCGTTCTATGACGAATCCTCCTCGCTCGCCGACATGATCCTACCCGACACCACCTATCTCGAACGCTGGGATTGGGAGGACATGGTCTCGCCGACGCAGACCCCCGAGTACTACATGCGCCAGCCCCTGGTGAAGCCGCTGGGCGAGGTCCGCAACTTCGCCGACGTCGCCTGCGAGCTCGCCAAGCGCATGGGCTTCCCGCTGGGCGTCGACTCGATCGAGGAGTTCGTTCGCAAGTCCTGCGAGCTGACGCCCGCCGTCAAGGCCATCGGCGGCTTCGACTACATGCGCACCCATGGCGTCTGGCACGATCCGAAGGCCAAGCCGCGCTACTTCTCCTACATGAAGGAGGTGAAGGCGGAGGCGCTTGCCAAGGACACCGTCATTCTCGACGAGGCGAGCGGCGTCTACTGGGATTGGAAGAAGGCCAAGCTCAAGAGCGCGGACGAGGCCCGCGCCAAGGGCTATCAGGGCACGAAGCACGCCTACAAGGGCTATGTCGGTCAGCGGATCGGCGACAAGGTCTACGCCGGGTTCAAGCCCGACAAGGTGAACAAGTCGGGCTACTTCGAGCTCTACTCGGAGATCATGAAGAAAAAGGGCTTCGAGCCGATGCCGAGCTATTCGCCGATCCTCGAGCACGCCGAGAAGGCGGCCGACCAGCTCGTGCTGACGACCTACAAGCTCAACGTGCAGTCCCATTCGCGGACCCAGAACTGCAAGTGGCTCACCGAGATCTATCACGACAACCCCGCCTGGCTTAATCCCAAGACCGCCGCCGAGCGCGGCATCGAGGACGGGGATCGGATCAAGGTGGCCTCGAAGATCGGCGAGATCGAGACCACCGCCCGCGTGACGCCGGCGATCGTGCCGGGCGCCATCGGGATCTCGATGCACTGCGGGCACTGGCAGTACGGGCGCTATGCCTCGGGCAAGCGCTCGCCCTTCGCCACCGACGACGGCCGCGAGAACGGCGAGATCTGGTGGCGAGGCAACCACGGCCACCATCCGAATTGGGTCATTCCCAACTGGCCCGACCCGATCAGCGGCGAACAACGCTGGATGGACACGGTGGTCACGGTGACCAAGGTCGCCGGCGCATGACCGAGGGCGCCAAGGCGCCCGAGACGACCGAGGCGGCCAGGAGCGCCGTGGACAAGGCGAATGTCTACGGGCTTCTGGCCGCGGTTTTTCGGCGCGAGCTGAGCGCCGCGTTCCTGGACGAGTTGCGCCGGCCGGCGCTCGTCGCGGCGCTTGCCGAGGCGGGCGTCGCGCTCGACCGGGATTTTCTCGCCGGCCCGGCCGACAAGGTCCTCGAGGAGCACGCGGTCGCCTATACGGCGTTGTTCATCGGACCGGGCAAGCACGTGCCGCCCTACGCCTCGGTTCACCTGGCCGAAGGGGGCGGGGCGCTCTGGGGACCGCCGACCGTCTGGGCCAAGAAATTCATCGAGGAGACCGGCTTCGAGTATTCGGAGGATTTCCATGATCTGCCCGACCATGTTTCGGTCGAGCTCGAGGTCATGGGGCACCTGTGGGCGCGCGAGGCCGAGGCGCTCGCGGACGGCGACGCGGAGACCGCCGCCTGGTGTCGCGCCCGCCGCGCGACCTTTCTCGCCGACCACCTCGCGCGCTGGGTCCCCGCGTTCTGCAAGATGGTCGCGAAGGAATCGCCCCGCGCCTTCTACCGCGAGATGGCGGCGCTTCTCGACGCCGTGATCGCGTCCGAGGACAACCTGTCGCGAGATCACATTTAGCCGTGGCGCCGAACACCCGACGGCCGAGGGACCGGCGAAAGCAACGATCCATGGCCGCGCGAACGCTATTTCCTATCGAGTAGAAGCGCCGGGTCGAGGCGGGTCTTGAACAGGTTGACGCCCCAGTGAAGATGCGGCCCCGTGACCCGCCCGGTCGCGCCGACGCGGCCGATCACGTCGCCCTGACGCACGCGCTGACCGGCCCGCACGGTGACCGCGCTCATATGCGCATAGACCGAGGTCAGGCCGTAGCCGTGGTCGAGCATCACCGTGCCGCCGGTGTAGTAGAGATCCTTTTCGGCGAGCGCGACGATCCCGTCGGCGGGCGCGTGAATGGGGGTTCCCGGGGGCGCGGCGATATCCATCCCCGTATGGGGCTGCTTGGGCTTGCCGTTGAGAATCCGCTGGCTGCCGTAAACCCCCGAGATCGGCCCCTCGACCGGGCGGACGAAGCCGCTCAGGAACAGGGGCTCGGACGTGTCGCGGGCGCGCACCTCGGCGATCATCGCGCCCTCGCGGTGAATGCGCGCTATCGTCTCCTTGGGCGTCGTGTCCATCTTCGGCGGCAAGCCGTCGATGCGCTGAATCTTGTAGTCGCGCTTCCTGGGCGCGAGGCTGCGCCGGGTGACGCTGCCGTCGGCATGGCGAACCTCGAGCGGATAAGGGCCGGTATCGTCGCGGCCGAAACCGATCAGGAACTGGCCATCGGGGGTGAGGCGCACGGGCGCGCCCTTGAAGAGTACCCGGGCGCCGGGCTCGACGCGGCCGCGCAAGAGCCCGCCCTGAACCAAGGGCCCGTTGAGAATCAGCTCATGCGCCCAGGCCGGGGTGGCCGCCAGCAGCGCGACAATCGCGATCAACAGTTTTCGCCGCATCGATAGTCCTTCTCGCCTATGGGTTTTCACTGGGGAGGTTACTCGAACAGGCGTCCCTGGCCGGGCGGGCGGGAGCGCGCCTTGCGGGACGGCTTTTTTCTTGAAATCTACCGCCCGAACGCTGGGTCGTCGATGGTCGCATGGCGCTCGCCGTCGTGGAAGGTGAGCGCGACGCCAAGCCCGGGCGTCGCCTCGGCGGCGGCGGTCACGGGGCGCCCGGCGTCGTCGCGCGCCAGCACGAACCCGCGCGCGAGCACCTGCTGATAGCCGCAGCTTTCAAGAAGCCGGGCCTGCGATTCAAGCCGTCGGCGCGCGTCCTCGACGGCGCGCAAGGCCGCCCGGCGAAGTCGCGCGCCGGAATCGGCGAGCCGCTTGGCGATCTCCGCCGCCTCGCGCCGGATGGTCGCCGGGCGCAACGCCGCCGAGGCCGAGGCGAGCCGCGTGCGCCGTCGTTCGAGGCCAAGAAACAGCGCGCTCGCCAGCCGCTCGGCCGCCTGATCGAGCCGTTGGGTGGCGAGGTCGAACAGCGCGCGCGGATCGGGAATGCCGCGCGCCAGCCCGGCGAGCTCGCGTCGCCGCGCCTCGACCAGCCGCGCGGCCGCGCCGGCGAGCCGGCCCTCGAGATCGATGACCCGGGCGGCGAGCTCGGCGCGCACCGGCACCGCCATCTCGGCGGCGGCGGTCGGCGTCGGCGCGCGGCGGTCGGCGGCGTGGTCGATCAGCGTCACGTCGGTCTCGTGGCCGACCGCCGAGATCAGCGGGATCGCCGAGGCCGCCGCCGCGCGGACCACGACCTCCTCGTTGAACGCCCAGAGATCCTCGAGGCTGCCGCCACCGCGCGCGACGATGATGACGTCGGGGCGCGGCGGCTCGCCGCCGGGGACCAGCCGGTTGAAGCCCTCGATCGCGGCGGCCACCTCCTCGGCCGCGCCCTCGCCCTGGACCCGGGCGGGCCACAGAAGCACATGGCGCGGAAAGCGGTCGGCGAGCCGGTGCAGGATGTCGCGGATCACCGCCCCGGTCGGCGAGGTGATCACGCCGATCACCTCGGGCAGGAAGGGGATCGCGCGCTTGCGCCCCTCGTCGAACAGGCCCTCGGCGGCGAGCCGGCGGCGGCGCTCGTCGAGCAGCTTGAGCAGCGCGCCCTCGCCCGCGGGCTCGATCGCCTCGACCACGATCTGGTATTGCGAGCGCCCGGGATAGGTGGTGAGCCGCCCGGTGCAGATCACCTCGAGCCCGTCCTCGGGCTGGTGGCGCAACCGCCCCGCCATGCCGCGCCAGCAGACCGCCGAGAGGACCGCGCGCTCGTCCTTGAGCGAAAAATAGACATGGCCCGAGCCATGACGCCTGAGCCCCGAGATTTCGCCGCGTACGCGCACCCGGGCGAAACCGGCCTCGATCGTCCGCTTCACCGCGAACGAGATCTCGCTGACCGTGAATTCGGGGATGTTGTCGATGCCGGGAAGGTCGGGCGGGGCTGGTTCGCTCATGGCTCGATTTGGTTCATGTCCGCCCTATGCTACAAGAGGCGGCGACGAAACGACACGGCCAAGACCGTCGGGGGTTTTCCATGAAGATACTGGTGGTGGGCGGCGGCGGCCGCGAGCACGCGCTGTGCCACGCGATCGCGCGCTCGGAACGGGTCGAGGCGCTCGCTTGCGCGCCGGGCAACGCGGGCATCGCCGCGCTCGCCGACTGCCTCGCGATCGCCGCCGACGACCTCGACGCGCTGGTCGAGGCGGCGCGGGCGCGCGACATCGACCTGGTGGTGGTCGGTCCCGAGGCGCCGCTGGTCGCGGGGCTGGTCGACCGCCTCGAGGCCGCCGGCATTCCCGCCTTCGGCCCGACCGCGGCGGCCGCCGTTCTCGAGGGCTCGAAGGGCTTCGCCAAGGATCTCTGCGCCAAATACGGGATTCCAACGGCCGCCTACGCGCGTTTTACCGACACCGCCGAGGCCAAGGCCCATATCCGCCGCCGGGGCGCGCCGCTGGTGGTCAAGGCCGACGGTCTCGCCGCCGGCAAGGGCGTGGTCGTCGCCGAGGACGTCGAGACCGCGCTCGACGCAGTTGACGCGCTCGCCGGTTCGTTCGGCGCGGCGGCGGCCGAGATCTTGGTCGAGGACCGGCTGGTCGGCGAGGAGGCGAGCTTCTTCGCCCTGGTCGACGGCAAGCGCGCGATCCCCTTCGCCGACGCCCAGGATCACAAGCGCGTGGGCGAGGGCGACACCGACCCCAACACCGGCGGCATGGGCGCCTATTCGCCGGCGTCGATCGTCACGCCCGATGTCGCGGACGAGATCATGGCCCGGATCGTGACCCCGACGGCGCGCGCCATGGCCGCCGAGGGCCGGCCGTTCAAGGGCGTCCTCTACTGCGGGCTGATGCTGACCGCCGACGGGCCTCGGCTGCTCGAATACAACGTCCGCTTCGGCGACCCCGAGGCGCAGGTGCTGCTGCCCCGGCTCGCCTCGGACCCGGTCGAGGCGCTGATGGCGGCGCGCGACGGCCGGCTCGACGAAATCGCCCTCGACTGGCGCGACGAGGCGGCGCTGTGCGTCGTGATGGCGACCCGGGGCTATCCAGGCGCCTACAACAAGGGCTCGGAAATCCTTGGGATCGAGGCGGCCGAGAAAATCGACGGCGTGACCGTGTACCACGCCGGCACCCGGCGCGAGAACGGCCGCCTGGTCGCCGCCGGCGGACGCGTGCTCGGCGTCACCGCGCTCGGCGGAACCATCGCCGAGGCCCAGGCCCGCGCCTACGCCGCGGTCGACCGCATCGACTGGCCCGAAGGCTTCTGCCGCCGCGATATCGGGCGGAGCGCGATCGCGCGCGAACGAGGGGAAGACGCGCCCGCGCGGACCTGAACGCCGCGCGCTTAGTGGAGCGCGATATAGGCGTCGCGTAGGACGTTGGTTTCGAGTTCGACCTCGTCGAGCCGGCTCTTGACCAGATCGCCGATGCTGACGATGCCGACCAGCTGGCCGTCCTCGAGCACCGGCAGGTGGCGCACCCGGTGCCGGGTCATCACCGCCATCAGTTGCTTGACGCTGTCGTCGCGCGAGCAGGCGACGACGTTGCGCGTCATCGTCTCGCCGAGTGGCCGGTCGAGCGCGGTTGCGCCATCGCGCGCGAGCACGCGGATGATGTCGCGTTCCGAGACGATGCCGTCGACAGTCGCGCCGTCGTTGCTGACCACGACCGCGCCGATGCGCTCCTCGGCGAGACGCTGGGCGACCGCGCCGAGCGTCGCGTGCCTCGGCACGACTGTCACGCGCGCCCCCTTGGTCTTGAGAATGGTGTCGACTTTCATGGGCTTCTCCTATTCGTCGCCCCCCTGCTCCATCAAGACTGGTCCGGTCCGGACGCGCGGCAATCGACCACGCGGGCGCGGGCGATCACAAACCCGTGCGCGGCCCCGGCGCGGGTCGCCGCCGATTCAGCTCGAAAAAGACGGGCGCTATCGCCGGGCGCGGAAGAAATTGGTGAGCAGGGCGGCGGCGCGGCGCTCGTCGATGCCGCCGTAGACCTCGGGCCGGTGGTGGCAACTCGGCTGGGCGAAGATGCGCGGCCCGTGCTCGACCCCACCGCCCTTGGCGTCCGCCGCCCCGTAATAAAGCCGGCGGATGCGGAACAGGGAAATCGCCTGGGCGCACATGGGACAGGGCTCGAGGGTGACATAGAGATCGCAATCGGCCAGTCGCGGGCCACCGCGCGCCCGGGCCGCCGCGCGGAGCGCGAGCAGCTCGGCGTGCGCGCTGGCGTCGTTCTCGGCCTCGGTCCGGTTGCCGGCGGCGGCGAGCACCGCGCCCGTGGCGCCATCGACCACCACCGCCCCCACCGGCACCTCGCCGCGCGCGGCGGCCGAGGCGGCCTCGGCGAGCGCGCGCGCCATCGGCCGGGACGCGGCGGCGGGGGTCGAACGGGTCATGGCGTCAGCTTCGCCGCCCGCGCGAGCCGGGTCAAGCGGCGCTCCGGTTGTGCGACGCACAGGTCGAGAACTCGCTCAAGTTGACAAAAAGTTAAGGGTTTTTGCGGAATACTGGCCTTGTAGGCCCTGATAGTCCAGGTTACTATTGCGCCGCACAATAGTTTGAAATGGGTACGGACGGGCATGACAAGCGTCTCGCAACAACCGGTGAACGGAAGCGTCGTTCGCGACGTCACGGAGCTCGATGGCTACGCGCTCGAGGAATTGAGCGTCGGCATGACGGCGATCTATTCGAAGACGGTCACCGAATCGGATATCAATCTTTTCTGCGCCATCTCGGGCGACACCAACCCGCTGCATCTCGATCACGAGTACGCGCGCTCGACCATGTTCGGCGGGCCGATCGCGCATGGCATGCTGTCGGCGAGCTTCATCTCGACGGTGATCGGGACCAAGCTGCCCGGGCCCGGCTGCGTCTACATCAGCCAGAACTGCCGCTTCCGCGCTCCGGTGCGCGCCGGCGACACGGTGCACGCCCGCGCCACGGTCGAGGAAATCGTGACCGAGCGCCGCCGCGTCCTGCTGAAGACCGTCTGCATGGTCGGCGAGACCGTGGTGGTCGACGGCGATGCGTTGGTGATGCTGCCCAAGCGCTCCGCCAAGACCAACGGCGCCTGAGCCCCCGGGCGCGGCGCCCCGGCCGGCGAGTCCGGTTGAGTTCCCCTCCCTTTTGGGTTAAACGCCCCCAATGCGCATCGTCAGGCATTTCACGGGCGTCGAGGGCGCGGCGCGCGGGGCGGTCGTCGCGCTCGGCAATTTCGACGGGCTTCACCGGGGCCATGCCGCTGTGCTCGGCGAGGCGCGCCGGATCGCCCGCGAGCGCGCGGCGCCCCTGGGGGTCGTCACCTTCGAGCCCCACCCCCGCGATTTCTTCGGCCGCGCGAGTGTGCCCTTTCGCCTGACGCCCTTCCGGGTCAAGGCGCGGCTGCTGGCCGGCGCCGGGGTCGACGTCATGTACAACCTGCGCTTCGACGCCGCGCTCGCCGCGATGGAGGCCGAGGACTTCATCACCCGCGTCCTGGTCGCGGGGTTTCAAGTGCGCCATGTGGTGGTCGGCCCGGGCTTCGTCTTCGGCAAGGGCCGCGCGGGCAACGACGTGCTGCTGCGCCGGCGGGCGGCGCGCGAGGGGTTCGGCTTCACCGAGATCGCGGCCGTCCATCTGGGCGAGCGACGCTGCTCGTCGACCGAGATCCGGGCCTCGATCCGCCGCGGCCGGGTCGACGAGGCGGCGGCGATGCTGGGCCGTCCCTGGGAGATCGAGGGCCGTGTCCACCACGGCACGGGCCAGGGCCAGGGGCTCGGCTTTCCGACCGCCAATATCGCGCTCGACCACGTGCTGCACCCCGACGCGGGCATCTACGCGGTGCGCGTGGGCGTCGCGGCGCGGGCGCGCGACGCTTGGCGCGACGGCGCCGACTGGCACGACGGCGCGGCCTATATCGGCACGCGGCCGACGTTCGCCGGGCGCGGCCTGGCGCTCGAAATCTTTCTTCTCGACTACGACGGCGATCTCTACGACCGGCGGCTGCGCGTCGCCTTCATCGAGCGCGTTCGCGGCGACCGGGCCTTCGACGGTCCCGAAAGCCTGAAGGAGCAGATGATGCGCGACTGCGCCCGCGTCCGCGAAATTCTCGCCGTCGCGCGCGAGCGAGGCGCGGACGCGGGCGGGCCGATCCCCAGCCCGCCGATTTCCAACCCATCCTCCAACCCGCCGGCCGCATAAGCGCGACGGTCAACCCACGAGCCCGCGATGACCACCGACTACCGGTCCACCGTTCATCTGCCGCGCACCGACTTCCCCATGAAGGGGCAGTTGCCCAAGCGCGAGCCCGAGACCCTCGCCCGCTGGGCGCGGCTCGACATGTACCGCCGCCTGCGCGAGGCGGCGCGGGGGCGCGAGAAGTTCATTCTTCACGACGGGCCGCCCTATGCCAACGGGCATATCCACATCGGCCACGCGGTCAACAAGATCCTCAAGGACGTGGTCGTGCGTTCGCAGCAGATGCTGGGCAAGGATTCCAACTACGTCCCCGGCTGGGACTGCCACGGCCTGCCGATCGAGTGGCAGATCGAGCAGAAGTACCGCAAGGCCGGGCGCGACAAGGACGCGGTGCCGATCATCCAGTTCCGCGACGAATGCCGCACCTTCGCCCAGCACTGGATCGAGGTCCAGGCCGAGGAGTTCCAGCGGCTCGGCGTGGTCGGCGACTGGAAGACCCCCTACACCACCATGGCCCATGCCGCCGAGGCGCAGATCGTCGCCGAGATCGGCAAGTTCGTCGTCAACGGCGGGCTTTACAAGGGCTCGAAGCCGGTGCTCTGGTCGGTGGTCGAGAAAACCGCGCTCGCCGAGGCCGAGGTCGAGTATCACGACCACACCTCGACCACCATCGACGTGCGCTTTCCGGTCGTCAAGGCCAGCGATCCGGCCCTCGAGGGGGCGAGCGCGCTGATCTGGACCACGACGCCCTGGACCATCCCCGGCAATCGGGCGATCGCCTATGGCGAGGGCATCGACTATGTGGTGATCGAGGTGCTCGACGCCGCCCCCGACAGCGCCGCCCGCCCGGGCGAGCGCATCCTGATGGCCGCCGCGCTCGCCGAGGCGACCGCGCGGCGCGCCGGGATCACCGATTATCGCGTGACCGACGCGCTTTCGGGTCGGGCGCTCGCGGGCACGGTCTGTCACCACCCGTTTCACGGCCAGGGTTACGATTTCGACGTGCCGCTGCTGCCCGCCGATCACGTGACCCTCGATCAGGGCAGCGGCCTGGTTCACATCGCGCCCGGCCACGGCGCCGAGGACTACGAGGTCGGCGCGCGCTTCGGCATCGACCCGCCCGACACGGTCGACGGCGACGGCCTTTACACCGAGACCGTGCCCCTGTTCGCGGGCCAGCACGTGTTCAAGGCCAACGACGCGGTCGCCGACAAGCTCGCCGAGGCGGGCGCCCTGCTCGCGCGCGGCAAGCTCACCCACAGCTACCCCCATTCCTGGCGCTCGAAGGCGCCGCTGATCTTCCGCAACACGCCGCAGTGGTTCATCTCGATGAAGGTGAACGATCTGCGCGAAAAGGCGCTCGCCGCGATCGACGCGGTGCGCTGGGTGCCGCCCGCCGGGCGCAACCGAATTCGCGCCATGATCGAGGCGCGGCCCGACTGGGTGATCTCGCGCCAGCGCGCCTGGGGCGTGCCGATCGCGGTGTTCGTGCATCGCGGGACCGGCGAGCTGCTGCGCGACCAGGCGGTGATCGACCGGATCGTCGCGGCGATCCGCGCGGAAGGCGCCGACGTCTGGTTCACCGCCGATCCCGTCCGCTTCCTGGCGCCGGAATACGACCCGGCCGATTACGACAAGGTCGACGACATCGTCGACGTCTGGTTCGAATCGGGCTCGACCCACGGCTTCGTGCTCGAGGCGCGCGACGATCTCGCCTGGCCCGCGTCGCTCTACCTCGAGGGCTCGGACCAGCATCGCGGCTGGTTCCATTCCTCGCTGCTCGAATCCTGCGGCACGCGCGGCCGCGCGCCCTACGAGGCGGTGCTGACCCATGGCTTCGCGCTCGACGGCGACGGGCGCAAGATGTCGAAGTCGCTCGGCAACGTGATCAGCCCCGAGCAGGTGCTCAAGACCTACGGCGCCGACATCCTGCGGCTCTGGGTGGTGAGCGCGGACTACTCCGAGGACCTGCGCATCTCCGACGAGATCCTGCGCCATCAGGCCGACGCCTACCGCCGGCTGCGCAACACCTTGCGCTATCTTCTGGGCAACCTCGCGGATTTCGACGAGGCCGAGCGGGTCGCCCCCGCCGAGATGCCCGAGCTGGAACGCTGGGTGCTTCACCGTCTGGCCGAGATCGACGCCCAGGTGCGCCGGGGCTGCGACGACTTCGACTTCCACGCCCTGTTCACGGTGCTTCACAACTTCTGCGCGGGCGACCTCTCGGCCTTCTATTTCGACATCCGCAAGGACGCGCTCTACTGCGACGCGCTGGGCTCGCCCCGACGCCGCGCGGCGCGCACGGTGCTGGACGCGCTGTTCAACTGCCTCACGGCCTGGCTCGCGCCGATCCTCTGCTTCACCGCCGAGGAGGCCTGGCTCACCCGATTCCCGAGCGAGGACGACAGCGTGCATCTGCGCCTGTTCCCCGAAATTCCCGGCGACTGGCGCGACGAGGCGCTGGCCGCGAAATGGGAGAAAATCCGCCGCCTGCGCCGGGTGGTGACCGGCGCGCTCGAGGTCGAGCGGCGCGAGAAGCGCATCGGATCGAGCCTTCAGGCGCATCCCACGGTCTATGCCCCGGCCGAGCTGATCGCCGCCTTCGAGGGCGTCGACGCCGCCGAGATCGCGATCACCTCGGGCCTCGCCTTCGCGGCCGAGGCCCCGCCCGCGGAGGCCTTCACCCTCGAGGACGTGGACGGCGTGGGGGTCGTCGCGGCGCCCGCCGGGGGCCGAAAATGCGCGCGCTGCTGGCGCGTGCTCGCCGAGGTCGGCATCGACCCGGCGCATCCCGAGCTTTGCGGCCGCTGCGCCGAGGCGGTCGCCGAGGCTCCGATCGCCGAAGCCGGATGACCCCGCGCGCGGTCCGCCTCGGCCTCGGAATCGCGGCGGTCGCGCTGGCGCTCGACCAGATCGTCAAGACCATGGTGGTCGCGTATTTCGACGGCACGCCCGGCGGAATCGCGATCACGCCGTTCTTCAATTTCGTGATGGTCTGGAACCGGGGCGTGAGCTTCGGCATTCTCGGCGGAGTCGCGCCGCCGCCCTGGCTGCTGGCGGCGGTCGCGGGCGGGGTCGCGGTCGGGCTCGCGATCTGGCTGACGCGGGTCTCGGCGCGCCCGCTCGCGGTCGGCATTGGGCTGCTGATCGGCGGGGCGCTCGGCAATGTCGCGGATCGCCTGCGATTCGGCGCGGTCGCCGATTTTCTCGACTTCCATTGGGGTGCCCGCCACTGGCCCGCCTTCAACCTCGCCGACGTCGCGATCACCCTGGGCGTGGCGGTCTTGATCATCGATTCCTTGCTCAATCGCTCGGAAAAGCCTAATTAATGGGCATGGCTCGATTGCCGAGGGAAAGCGCATCGTCGGTTCGGCGCGTGGTCGTCGTGATCGCGGCGGTCGCGCTGCTCGCCGGCTGCGCGAAGGTGCGCGAACAGATGGGACTCGGCAAGCAGACGCCCGACGAGTTCAACGTGGTGACGCACGCGCCGCTGAGCGTCCCGCCCGACTTCTCCCTGCGTCCGCCCGCGCCGGGCGAGGGGCGCCCCCAGGAAAAGACCGCGCAAGACCGCGCCCAGAGCGCGCTCTACGGAGCGACGGCGAGCGACGCCCGAGCCGGCGACACGCCGGGCGAGCGCGCCCTTCTGAGCCGCGCCGCCGTCGACAAGGCGCAACCCGACATTCGTCGCGTCATCAACGAGGAGAACGCGATCCTCGCCGCCGACGACCAGTCGTTCGTCGACCAGCTCATGTTCTGGCGGGAAAAGGAACCGCCGGGCCAGATCGTCGACCCCCAGAAGGAGGCGCAGCGCGTGCAAGAGGCGATCGCGCTGGGGAAATCGCCGAGCGAGGGCGAGACGGCGATCATCAAGCGCCGCAAGAAAGCCATCCTCGAAGGAATCTTCTAGGTGCGCTTGACCTTTCTTGGCGCCCTTGGCCTCGGTCGGACGCGCGCGATCCTCGCTTTTCTCGCGCTTGTGGGGTTCGCGTTCGTCGGCGTCGACGCGCGCGCCGCCGTCTTCAATCCCACGACATTCACGCTCGCCAACGGCATGCGGGTGGTGGTGGTCGAGAACCACCGCGCCCCCGTGGTCATGCATCAGGTTTGGTATAAGGTGGGCGCCGCCGACCAGCCCGAGGGCAAGTCGGGGCTCGCCCATTTCCTCGAACACCTCATGTTCAAGGGCACCAAGAGCCACGGGCCGGGCGAATTCTCGCGCATCGTCGCGCGCAACGGCGGCAACGAGAACGCCTTCACCAGCCAGGACTACACCGGCTATTTCCAGAAGGTCGCGCGCGACCGGCTCGAGATCGTCATGGCGCTCGAGGCCGACCGGATGACCAACCTGGTGCTCACCGACAAGATCGTGCTGCCCGAGCGCGACGTGGTGTTCGAGGAGCGCCGCTCGCGGATCGACAACCAGCCCGCCGCGCTGCTGTCCGAGCAAGTCACCGCGGTTCAGTATCTGGTTCACCCCTACCGCATTCCGGTGATCGGCTGGCCCGACGAGCTCGCCGCGCTCACGACCGAGGACGCGCTCGCCTACTACCGAAGCCACTACGCGCCCAACAACGCGATCCTGATCGTGGTCGGCGACATCACGGCGGCCGAGCTCAAGCCGCTCGCGGAGAAATATTACGGCGTCATTCCGGCGCGCGATATCACGCCCCGCGTCCGTCCGACCGAGCCCGCGCCCCGGGCCGCCAAGCGCGTCACCTTGCGCGACGGCCGCGTCCGCCAGGCGTCGTGGAGCCGGAGCTATCTCGCGCCCAGCCGCCATGCCGGCGCGACCGAGCAGTCCTATCCCCTCGAGGTGTTGGCCGAGATCCTGGGCGACGGCACGACCAGCCGGCTTTACCGCGCGCTGGTGGTCGATCAGCGCGTCGCGGTCTCGGCCGGCGCCTGGTACGACGGGGTCGCCTACGACCTCGCGCGCTTCGGCCTCTACGCGACGCCGACCCGGGGCGGCGACGTGGCCACGCTTGAGAAGGCGATGGACGCCGAGATCGCGCGCCTGCTCACCGACGGCGTCACCGACGAGGAGGTCGAGCGCATCAAGTCGCGCATGCTCGCCAAGGCGGTCTACGCCCGCGACAGCCTCTATATCGCCGCCCGGATCTTCGGTGAGGCGCTGACCGCCGGGCTCACGGTCGAGGACGTCGAGGCCTGGCCCGACCGGATTCGCGCCGTGACCGCGGCCCAGGTGAACGCCGCCGCGCGCGCCGTGCTGGTGCCCGAGGCATCGGTCACCGGCGTGCTTTTGCCCGACAAGACGAGCTGACCGCCATGCACCGCCTCCCCCCTCCGACCGCCCGCGTCGCCCGCGCCGTCCTGGGCGCGCTCGCGGTCCTGGTTCTCGTCCTGACCCTCGCCGCGCCGGTCTGGGCGACCACGGTCGAGCGCGTCGTCAGCCCGGGCGGGATCGAGGCCTGGCTGGTCGAAGCCCATGAAATTCCCGTCCTTTCGGTCTCGGTCGCGTTCCGGGGCGGCGCCGCCACCGACCCGGCCGGCAAGGAGGGCCTCGCCAACATGGTCTCGGGGCTGCTCGACGAGGGCGCGGGCGATCTCGATTCCCAGGCCTTCCAGACCCGGATCGAGGATCTCGCGATCAAGCTCGGCTTCGACGCCGGGCTCGACACCTTCGGCGCCGACATGAAGACGCTCTCGGCGAACACCGACGAGGCGTTCCGGCTGCTGCGCCTCGCGCTGACCGAGCCGCGCTTCGACGACCGCCCGGTCGAGCGCATCCGCTCCCAGATCCAGGTCGGACTCGCGCGCCAGGCGAGCAGCCCCGACTACATCGCGCGCCGCGCCTGGTTCGAGACCGCCTTTCCCGACCACCCCTACGGCCGACCGACCTCGGGCACGCCCGAGAGCGTCGCCGCGATCACCGTCGACGATCTGCGCGCCTTCATGGGCCGCGCGATCGCCCGCGACCGCATGGTCATCGGCGTGGTCGGCGACATCACGCCCGAGCGGCTGGCGCCGCTTCTCGACGCGACCTTCGGCGCGTTGCCCGAAAAGGGCGCCGCCCTCGACATTCCGCACGCCACGCCCCGGGCGCCCGGTCGGCTGATCGTCAAGGAGCGCGAGATCCCGCAGAGCATCGTGATCTTCGGGGCCGAGGGCATTCGGCGCGACGATCCCGACTACTACGCGGCCTACGTGATGAACCATATCCTGGGCGGCGGCGGCTTCGCCTCGCGGCTGACCAACGAGATCCGCGAGAAGCGCGGCCTCGCCTACGGGGTCTACAGCTATCTTTCGCCGCTCGACCACGCCGAGCTGTTCCTCGGCCGGGTCGCGACCCAGAATGGCCGGGTCGCCGAATCGCTGCGCCTCGTCCGCGCCGAGATCGCGCGCATGCGCGACCACGGCGCGACCCAGGCCGAGATCGCCGACGCCAAGACCTATCTCACGGGCTCGTTCCCGCTCCGGCTCGACACCAACGACAAGATCGCCGGCATGCTCGTCGGCATCCAGCTCGAAAAGCTCGGGATCGACTACCTCGACAAGCGCAACGGCTATATCGAGGCGGTCACCCTCGACGACGTGAACCGGATGGCGGCAAGGCTTCTCAAGCCCGAGGATCTCGAAATCGTGGTCGTCGGCAAGCCCGAGGGCATCGAGCCGACGAACTAGCGAAATGAACCGGCGTCTTTCGCGCCCCCCGGTCCGCGCTCGCATCTTCACGATCACCTTCACCCACCCCCCGGCGAGAGGGGGAGGGGGAACCGCTGACTTAACGCACCATGCCCTGGCCGCCCATGCCGCCCTCTGCTAGTTTTGATCGTCCCGGGCTGTCGAGCATGATCGGCGCGCGATGAGCACTGCCCCGTTGCCCTATTCCCAGCGAATCGAGACCTGCCTCGCCGCGCATATCGGCGCGGGCGGGCTGGAGGCCGACGCCTACGCCGCGACGCTCGCCGAGACGGCCGCCGCGCTCGACGAGCTGCGCGCCCGGCGCGCGGACGCGAGCCTGCCGCTGCTGGCGATCCCCGCGCGTCGCGACGACCTGCCGGCGATCGAGGCGGTGGCGGCGCGCTTCCGCGCGCGCTTCGACGAGGTGGTGGTGCTCGGCACCGGGGGCTCCAGCCTCGGCGGCCAGACGGTCGCGGCGCTCGCCGACGGCGGCATCGGCCTCGCGCGCGCGCGGCCCCGGCTCCGCTTCATGGACAACATCGACCCCGCGAGCTTCGAGCGCCTGCTCGCCGCGCTCGACCTCGCGCGCACCGGCTTCGTCGTCATCACCAAGTCGGGCACCACCGCCGAGACGCTCGCCCAGACCGCCGTCTGCCTCGCCGCGCTCGGCGACGGCCCGGGAAAGGCGGCGATCGCCGAGCAGGTCGTCGCCGTGACCCAGCCAGGAGACTCGCCCTTGCGCCGGCTCGCCGCGCGCCACGGGATCGCGATCCTCGACCACGACCCGGGGCTCGGCGGGCGGTTTTCGGTGCTCTCGGTGGTCGGCGCGCTGCCGGCGCGAATTGCCGGGCTCGACGCGGAAGGCCTGCGCGCGGGCGCGGCCCGGGTGCTCGACGCGACGCTCGCCGCCGCCACGCCAGCCGACGCGCCGCCCGCGGTCGGCGCCACGCTTTCGATCGGGCTCGCGCGCGCGCGCGGCGCCGCGACGACGGTCATGATGCCCTATGTCGATCGACTCGCCTCGTTCGGGCTCTGGTATCGCCAGCTCTGGGCCGAGAGCCTCGGCAAGGACGGCAAGGGGACGACGCCGATCCGCGCGCTCGGCACCACCGACCAGCACAGCCAGCTTCAGCTCTATCTCGACGGGCCGCGCGACAAGATGTTCACGCTGCTCACCCTCGACGTCGCCGGCCGGGGGCCGCGCATTTCCGGCGATCTCGCCGCCGACCCCGACCTCGCCTATCTGCGCGGCCGCCGCCTGGGCGACCTGATGGACGCCGAGCAGCGCGCGACCGCCGACACATTGGCGCGCAACCGCCGCCCGGCGCGCGTGTTCCACCTCGCGCGGCTCGACGAGGAGTCGCTCGGCGCCTTGTTCATGCATTTCATGCTCGAAACCATCATCGCCGCGCGGCTCCTGGAGGTCGATCCCTTCGACCAGCCGGCGGTCGAGGAAGGCAAGCGGCTCGCGCGCGCCTATCTCGCCGAGGGCGGCGGGTCGGGCGGCGGACCCGCGCCGTGACCATTCGCGTCCTGCCGCCTGGCACGGTCAACCGGATCGCCGCGGGCGAGGTGGTCGAGCGCCCGGCCTCGGTCGTCAAGGAACTGGTCGAGAACGCGATCGATGCGAATGCCACGCGCATCGACGTGACCCTCGAGGGCGGCGGGCGGATTCTGATCGCGGTCGACGACGACGGCGCGGGCATGGACCGCGACGCGCTCGCGCTTTCGGTCGAGCGCCACGCGACCTCCAAGCTCCCCGACTACGATCTGGTGCGAATCACCCATCTCGGCTTTCGCGGCGAGGCGCTGCCCGCGATCGGCGCCATCGCCCGGCTCGCCATCACGTCGCGCGCGCGGGGCGCAGATCAGGCCTGGACGATCGCCGTCGAGGGCGGCGACAAGGGCGCGCCCGAGCCCGCCGCGCGCGGCGGCGGCACCCGGGTCGAGGTGCGCGATCTGTTCTACGCCACGCCCGCGCGGCTCAAGTTCCTCAAGACCCCGCGCACCGAGGTCGAGCACGCCACCGACATGATCGACCGCCTCGCCATGGCGCATCCGGCGATCGCCTTCGGGGTCACTCACGAGGGCCGCCGCCTGCGCCGCCTCGCCGCCGCCCAGGGCGATTTGCTCGACGCCCGCCTCGAACGCCTCGCGGCGGTCATGGGCCGCGCCTTCGCCGACAACGCGCTCGCGGTCGACGCCCGGCGCGAGGGCGTTCGCCTCACGGGCTACATCGGGCTGCCGACGCTCAACCGGGGGACGTCGCGCGCCCAGTACCTGTTCGTCAACGGCCGTCCGGTCCGCGACCGCCTGCTGCTCGGCGCGGTGCGCGGGGCCTATGCGGACGTGCTCGCCCGCGACCGCCACCCGCTGGTGGCGCTGTTCGTCGAGATCCCGCCCGAGCTGGTCGACGTGAACGTGCATCCCGCCAAGGCCGAGGTCCGGTTCCGCGACGCAGGGCTGATTCGCGGGCTGATCGTCGGCGCGCTCAAGCACGCGCTCGCCGAGGCCGGGCACCGCGCCGCGACCACCGTGGGCGCCGCCGCGCTCGCCGCCTTCGCGCCGGGGGGCCAAGGCGGGGGCGAGGGATACCGCCCGGGCGCGCCGCCACCGGGCGGCTTCGCCGGCGCGGGCCGCGCGGGCGCCGGGCTCGCCGCGCGGGCGGCGGAAGCCTTCGCGCCGCTCGACCCCATGATCGCCGCCCCCTCGGCGCGCGCGCCCGAGACCGCGCCCCCGGACGAGACGGGCGCCGCCTTCCCGCTCGGCGCCGCGCGCGGCCAGCTCCACGCCACCTATATCGTCGCCCAGACCCGCGACGGCATCGTGATCGTCGATCAGCACGCGGCGCACGAGCGCCTGGTCTACGAGCGCATGAAGGCGGCGCTCGCCGCGCGCGGCGTGCCGCGCCAGGGCCTGCTGATTCCCGAGGTGGTCGAGCTCGACGAGGCCGCCCGCGCCCGCCTTCTCGCCCGCGCGGCCGAGCTCGCCGAGCTCGGCCTCGCGATCGAGCCCTTCGGCCAGGGCGCGGTGGTGGTGCGCGAGCTGCCCGCGCCGCTCGGCGACTGCGACGTCGTGGGGCTGGTGCGCGACCTCGCCGACGACTTGGCCGAGATCGACGAGGCGGCGAGCCTGCGCGAGCGCCTCGACGCGGTCTGCTCAAGCATGGCCTGCCACGGCAGCGTGCGCGCGGGCCGCCGCCTCAACATCGACGAGATGAACGCGCTGCTGCGCGAGATGGAGGCGACGCCGCACTCCGGCCAGTGCAACCACGGCCGCCCGACCTACGTCGAGCTTAAGCTCGCCGACATCGAGCGCCTCTTCGGCCGGCGGTAGGCGAGGTTCGGGGCTTCAAGCACATGGTGCGTTCAGTCGGAGCCCCCTCCCCATCATGGGGCGGCTCTCGCACGAAAAGCCCTCCTCCTTGATGGAGGAGGGTTGGGTGGAGGTGTGGGTCGGGGATGCGGGACGCGCCGATCCGATCAAAAGAAATTATGCCGAAACGGCCTCGCCCGCTTGGCGCAGGAAGGCGACGCGGGTGTCGCCCCAGCGGCGGGCGTCGAGCGGCGCGAAGCCGGGGGGTGGGTCGAAGGCCGCGCGGGCGGCCTCTTCGACCACGCAAACCGCGCCGGGGGCGAGCCAGCCGGCGCGCGCCAGCGCGATCAATGCGGGTCCGGCGAGGCCCGAGCGATAGGGCGGATCGAGGAAGGCGAGCGTCGCGGCCAGGGGCGCGCGGCCCGGGCGTGTCGCGTCGCCGCGGCGCGCCTCGGCCAGATCGTCGAGACCGAGCGCGCGGAGATTGCGCCGCAGGACCGCGAGCGCCGCTTCGTCGCGATCGAGGAAGATCGCCCGCGCGGCGCCGCGCGAAAGCGCCTCGATGCCGAGCGCGCCGGTGCCCGCGAAGGCGTCGAGCGCCACGGCGCCGTCGAGCGCGGACCGTCCCGCCGCCCCCCAGGGGTTGTGGGCGAGCATGTCGAACAGCGCCTCGCGCACCCGCGCGCCCGTCGGCCGGACGGCGTGGCCCGGGGGCGCGGCGAGCCGGCGGCCGCGCAGCCTACCGCCGAGAACGCGTATGCTTGCGGCCCCGGGCGGGCGGCGAGGACGAGGGCGACGAGGGTGGCGGCGCGTCGATCAGCTCGGCGAAGGTGCGCGCGGGCAGCTCGGAGACCGCGCCGGGCTCGAGACGGCCAAGCTCGAACGGCCCGAAGCCCACGCGGATCAGCCGCCCGACCGAAAGACCGAGATGATCGAACACCCGGCGCAGCTCGCGATTGCGCCCCTCGCGAAAGCTCACCGCGTACCAGGCGTTGCGCCCCTTGCGCGTCTCGAGCCGCGCCTCGATCGGGCCATAGCGGACGCCCTCGACCGTGACGCCGGCGGCAAGCGCCGCGAGTCGCTCGGGCGCGACCTCGCCATAGGCGCGCACGCGGTAGCGCCGCAGCCAGCCGGAAGCGGGAAGCTCGAGCCGGCGGGCGAGCGCACCGTCGTTGGTCAGCAGCAAAAGCCCCTCGGAATCGAGATCCAGCCGCCCGACCAGCTTGACCCCGGCGAGCGGCGCGGGCAGTCGGTCGAACACGGTCGGTCGGCCCTCGGGGTCGCGGCGCGTGCAGATCACGCCGCGCGGCTTGTGAAACCGCCACAGCCGCGCGGGCTCGACCGGGCCGAGCGGGCGGCCGTCGACCGTGATTCGCGCGGACCCGCCGACCACCACCGCCGGCGTCGTCAGCACCGCGCCATCGACCGCGACCCGGCCGTCGGCGATCCAGCGCTCGGCCTCGCGGCGCGAGCACAGCCCGGCGCGCGCGAGCCGCTTGGCGATGCGCTCGCCCGCGTCCGGCGTCCCGGTCTTCGGCTTGGTGGACATGGGACGGTTCTCAGCCGGCGGCGGCGATGAAGGCGTCGAACAGCCGCGTATCACCGTCGCTGATCGCGTATTCGGGGTGCCACTGCACGCCGATGCAGAAGCGGCGCTCGGGGGCCTCGATCCCCTCGATCACGCCGTCGGGGGCGCGAGCGTCGACCACCAGCCCGGGCGCCGGGTCGAGAACCGCCTGATGATGGGCGCTGTTCACCGCGAGCTCGTCGACGCCGACGATGCGGTGGAGAAGGCTGCCCGCCTCGACCACCACGCGATGGCCGGGCTCGGTGCGCGGGTTGGGCTGCTCGTGCTCGATCGCGTCCTCGATCTCGTCGGGGATATGCTGCACGAGCGTGCCGCCCAACGCCACGTTGAGAAGTTGCTGGCCGCCGCAGATGCCGAGCACCGCCAGGTCGCGATCGAGCGCGCCGCGGGTCACGGCGAGCTCGAAGGCGGTGCGGCGGTCCTTGGTGGTCACGCTTTCATGGCGGGTTCGGGCGCCGAACAGCGTCGGGTCGACGTCGAAGGCGCCGCCCGTCACCACCAGCCCGTCGAGCCGGTCGAGATAGGCGCGCGCGTCGTCGGGCGCATGGGGAAGCGCCACCGGCAGGCCGCCCGCGCGACGGACGGCGGTGAAATAATTCTCGCGCAATGCATACCAGGGCAGGCTGGAAAAGCCGCCGGGCGGCTCGGCGTCGAGGGTCAGGCCGATCAAGGGAAGTTTCGCCATGGCCGCGAGTCTAGACCATATTTCTTTCGAAATGAATCGGCGCCGGCCCGGATTCCCGCGATTCCAGGCATGGCGCGCGAGCGCCGGGCGCACTATATTGCGCGTGCAAGGATGCGCGATTGCTCCCACGGCCCCGGGAAACGGCCCCGGGAAACGGCCCCAGAAAACGGAACGAGTTGACATGGATCGACACCGCCCTCACATGCCCGCGAAGCCCCCAGCCAGCGAGACGCTGGCGGCCGAGACCCTGGCCGCCGAGCGCGCGGCCACGGATGCCAACGCGCTTGTCGCGCGGACGGCGAAGTTCCGCATCGGCGAGATCGTCCGCCATCGGATCTACGATTTCCGGGGCGTGGTGTTCGACGTCGACCCGGTGTTCGACAACACCGAGGAATGGTGGCTCGCGATCCCCGAGGGCGTGCGCCCGGAGAAGGATCAGCCCTTCTACCACCTGTTCGCCGAGAACGAGAGCTCGACCTACGTCGCCTACGTCTCGGAGCAGAACCTGGTGGTCGACGACAGCGACCGGCCCGTCTCGCACCCCGAGATCGACACCGTCTTCTCGGGGCTCGTGAACGGTTTCTACGTGATGCGCGAGCGGCGCGCCAACTGAGGACAAAGCCGTGGCCATGCGAGAGATCATCGAGACCAGACTGCGCGAGGCGCTCGCGCCCACCCATCTCGCGGTCGTCAACGAAAGCCATAAGCACCGGGTGCCGCCGGGCTCGGAAAAGCATTTCCGCGTCGTCGTGGTGGCCGACGCCTTCGCCGGCAAGCCCCGCATCGCGCGCCATCAAATGATCAACCGGCTGCTCGCCGACGAGCTTGCCGGGCCGTTGCACGCGCTGTCGCTGGTCGCGCTCACGGCCGAGGAATGGGCCGCGCGCGGAGGCGACGTGGGCGAAAGCCCGCCCTGCCTCGGCGGCGGCAAGGCCGCGCGCGGCTGATCCCGTTTTCGGCGGCGGGAACCGTCGCCGGTTCGTTCAATCCTTGAACAGTGCGCCGATGATCGCCTTGGCCTCCTCGAGCGAAAGGCCGAGAAGCGGGTGCTCGACGATGTCGACGATCGCCGCGCCCCCTTCGCCGCCCACGCGCAGAAGATAGGCGCAGCGGCGAATCGCGCGTTCCCGCGACCTCGGCACCGTCACCGTCACCTCGACGGTTTCCTCGACCGTCGGGTCGATGGGCGCGGGCGTGGCGGGCGGCGACGGTTCGGGCGCGGCCTCGCCGAGAAGATAGGGGGCGTACTGCCGGTCCAAGTCCAGGATATGGTGGATAAGCCAGTCCTTGAGAAAAACGGCCAACCGGTCATGGTCGAGATCGCCCGGCGCCGCGCCCTGCACCTTCTCGAACGCGGCAACCACCCGGGTGAAGAGCCGATGCTGCTCGCGATGCGCGGCGAGCGCGGGAAAGCCGTACTCGGCCATCAGCTTCTCCTCGCGCTCGAAATGCTCGTTGGCATAGCGCGCGAGGCCGGCGATCACATGCCCGACCACGCCCTCGGACGCGCCGTCCACGATCGCGGCGTGCAGCTCGTTGACGAGCGAGACGAGCTCCTTGTGGTCGTTGTCGATAATCCGGACATGGACGCTGTAGTCATCCGACCAGGGGAAGAACGGCGCCTTGGCGCCACCCGATTTACCAGTAGGCGAGCGCATCGGCGTAGATCGCCGCGAGGTCGGTCTTGTCGATCGCGCGGGGGGCGTTGTCGAGCAGGCGCCTTTGGGGATAGGAGCCCTCGGTGAGCGCCGGGATATCGGCCTCGCCATAGCCGACGCCGCCGATGCCGTTGGGCAGGTCGGCGGCCCTCATCAGCGCGACGATGCGCTCGGCGACCACCGCGCCGGCATCGTCCGGTCCCGCCCCGCGCGTTTCGGCGCCGAGCGCTTGCGCCGCCTCGAGATGGCGCTCGGGGCAGGCCGGGGCGGTGAAGCGGAAGGCCGCGGGAGCGTTGACGATCACCGACATGCCGTGGGGCACGATCGGTTCGGCGTCGGGGTATCCGCGCGGGCGGAAATCGCGCACCAGCCCCGAAACCGAGTACGACATGCCGTGCGGCAGGTGGCAGCCCGCGTTGCCGAAGGCGATGCCGGCGAGCGTCGCCCCCCACATGAGCTGGCCGCGCGCCTCGCGGTCCTCGGCGTCGGCGACCGCGCGCACGAGATAGTCTCCGGCGAGCCGCAGCGCCTCGCGGCAGCCGAGGTCGCTCCACGGATTGGCCCCCTGGCTCATGGGGCGCAGGCTCGGCCGCGCGGGCGCGGCGCGTCGGGTATGGGGGCGCGCGGTATAGGATTCGAGCGCATGGCTCAACACGTCGAAACCACTCGCCGCGACCACGGTGGCGGGCAGGGTGGCCGTCGTGTCGGGATCGATCAGCGCCTGGGTCGGGCGCAGCCGGCGCGAGACGATCCCGGTCTTGGCGCGCATCGACAACAGATCGAAGATCGCGATCCCGGTGCATTCGCTCCCCGTCCCGCAGGTGGTGGGACAAGCGATATGCCGCGCGAGCGGCCCGGGCACCGCCGCGCCCCCGCCGATCGGCGCGTTGACATAGGCGAGGAAATCCGCCGGGTAACGGCTGTAGAGATTGGCCGCCTTGCAGGTATCGATCACCGAGCCGCCGCCGACCGAGACGAAACCGTCGAACCGGCCCTCGGTGGCGAAGCGCGCGGCGTCCATGAAGGAGCGGTCGGTCGGCTCGACATGAACCTCGTCGTAAATCGCGACGTCGAGCCCGGCGGCGGCGAGCGCGGCGCGCACCGTTTCGAGATGGGGCAGCCGGGCGATGCTCTTGTCGGTGAACAGCGCGACCCGGGTCATGCCGAGCGCGCGGGCGTGATCGCCCGCCTCGGCGAGAACGCCGGCGCCAAAGGTGATCGCCGCGACATCGACCGCGAACGCCTGGTCGCCGCCCTCGCCGGGGGCGTAGAAGTGGCAACAACCCATGGGTGGTCTCCGTTCGCCGCGAACGGATCGCCGCCAAGTTTGCGAACCGTTCGCGCCACCCCCCCTTATACTCCGTCGGGTGGATCGGCGCCAGCCGCGATCTCGCCGAAGCCCGGAACGCGGGCGCGGCGCGCGGCGCGGTAGAGCAACACGGTCCAGACGAGATAGGCCGCCAAGGGCGCCGCCATCCAGGCGAGCCGCATCGCCGGATCGGCCGCCTGAAGCGCCCAGGCCGCGACCCCATGGGCCGCGACGAGCGCGCAATAGAGGCCGGCGGCGGCCGCGTGCGACCAGCCCATTCGGACGAGAAGCTGGTAGTGGTGCTCGCGGTGCGCGGCGAACAGCGGCCGGCCGACGCGCAGCTTGTGGACCAACGTCGCCGCGACGTCGTAGACGAAGGGATAGAAGATCATCGGCACGACGAAGATCGAGACCTTGTCCTCCGTCCTGGCCGAGCCCAGGACCGCGAGCGCGGCGAACACGAAGGCGATGAACTGGCTTCCCGTATCGCCCAGGAAGATCCGCCCGCGCGGAAAGTTGAACGGGAGGAAGCCGAGCACCGCGCCGATCAGCACCAGGCTCGCCGCCGCCACGAGCCTCGCCCCCGCGGCGGCCGCGATCAGCCCCAGCGCGGCGGCCGCGATCGCCGCCGCGCCGCCGGCGATGCCGTTGATCCCGTCCATGAAGTTGAACACATTCATGAACCCGACCAGCCACAGAACCGTCGCCAAATGCCCGAAGGGACCGAGCGCGAGCCTGCCCAGGCCGGGAAGCGTCACCTGCTCGATGCGCGCGACCAGGATCGAGAAGGCGAGCGCGAGCGCCACTTGGACGGCGAGCTTGGTCCGCGCCGCGAGCCCGAAAAGATCGTCGAGCAGACCGAACGTCGCGACCGAGAACGCGAGGCCGAGAAAGGCCGCGAGCCGCCCTCCCGACGCGAGGCTCCCGTCGCCGCCGAGCGCGAGCGCGCCGAGCCCCGCGACGAAGGCGCAGGCGACCGCCACGCCGCCCGCCTTGGGCACCGGGCGATCGTGGGACGAACGCGCGTTGGGCAAATCGACGATGCCGACGGCGATCATGCCCCGGGTCAGCGCCGCCGAGACGGCGACCGTCGCGACGACGACGGCGAGTGGCAAAAACGCGCTCACCGGCCCGGCGGCGCGGGCGCGCGCTTTTCTTCGACGAGGACGGACGAGTTCCAGTCCGGCATGATCCCGGCACCCCCATGACCACGGGATCGCGTTCTATCACAGCCGGACGGGGGCCGCGACGGTCGTGGAACGCGGGAGTGGGCGAGAAACCCCCTAGCGGCCGAGGCCGCGACGTCCGAAGGCGGTCGGGCGCGGCGGCTCGATCCTGTGGGTTTCGAGCTCGGCGAGCCGCTTGCCCAGGACCTCGACCCGCGCCAGGAGCGCGGCGACCGAGCCGTCCGTCGCCGTGTCGGCCGCGCTCTTGCCGCCCGCCGGCGCCTGGGGACGGGTCTCGACCGCCTTGAGACGCCGGTTCATCTTGCCGACCAGATCGACCAGCCCGGGAAGCTCGTCGAGCGCCGGCGCCGGCCTCGCCGCGACCCGCTCTGCGAGCGATTCGAGACGCGCATCGAGCGCGGCGAGGCGGTCGTCGAGCGCCGGGGCGGCGTCCGCCTTGACGCTTTCGACCGCCGCGAGACGGCCTTCGAGAACCCCCAGCATGTCCTCGAGGTTCGACCCCTCGCCATCGACGGCGGGAGGCATGGCGCTTTCGCGGGCATCGAGATCGGCGAGTCGGGCGGTCAGCGCCTCGATCCGGCGGGTCAGGTCGGGCAATGCGTCGAGCCGCGCGAGCGCCGCTCCCTCGACCGTCGCGGCCAACGTCGCGACCCGTTCGGTGGTCTCGCCGAGGCGGGCATCGAGCGCGTCGATCCGGGCAAGCGCCTCCTCCAGGCGCTCGGGCTCCATCCGGGGCGCCTCCTCCACGCGCGCCGCGATCGCCTCGAGACGGCGCGCGAGATCGGGCAACAGGCGCAGCAGCGCCGGCAGATCGTCGAGACCCGGCCCGCCCTCGGACCCCGGGGCGGCCGGCCGCGCGATCTCCGTCCCGGCATGGGCGGCGATCGCCTCGCTCAGCCAATCGACGATCCCGACCGAGCGCGCGGCCGCCGCCTTCTTCGCCAAGTCGCGGGCCTCGACGGGCATGCCGGCGAGGGTCCAGCGCCCGGCGCGCCGCGCGGCCAACGGGCGGGCGGGCTTCCGCCGCGCCTTGCCGGCCCGCGGCGCCGGGGACTCGAGCGTCGGCCCGGGGTCGGGAACGGTGGGGGCGGCGTCGGGTCGCGGGGCCGCCGCGACGATCCCGGTCGCCTCGCGCGGCGTCCTAGCGTCTGCCATTGCCGTTCCTTCAGCTCGCGCGCCCCTTGGCCCGGCGGACCGGACATGTGCGGCGCTCTCCCATTCAGCAATAGCAGAGCCTCGTAAAACTCCTGTTAACGCCGGAACCCCGGAACGCTGGAAACGGCACGCTGGAACCGTTAAGTCGTTCCTAACTCCTGGCATGTCTAATGAATCCGTTTGGCCGCGCGCCCCTCGCGGGCGGCGGTCAACGACGATTCGTCGCGCCGCGAAGGCGCGCGAAAGGGACGTTTGGAGCACGCATTGCACGCGATGTCATGACCGATCAGCGTTCTGTTGGCCCCGAATCGCGGTCGGGCGATCCGCCTTCGACCGCGAACGCCGACGGCGCGGGCGAAGACGGCGGCAACGTCACGGAGATCGTGGCGGGCGTTCCGCTCGCGCTCGGCGAACGGCTCGCGGGCATCGGCCCGGCCAAGATCCACGGCGTTCCGCGGGCACGCGAGATGGTCGCCAAGAGCCATATCGTCGTCAAGGTCGACCGTCTGCCCATCGGCGCCAGCCTGTCGGCCGGCGAGGACACGGGCAACCGGAGCTGGTCGCTCACCCCGGAAGAGGCCGAGGACGTCGAGTTCATCCCCCAGCCGGGCTGCGACGAGGTTCTCGCGCTGCCGGTTCGCGTGCTTTCGATCGAGGCCGACGGGGTCTACGCGGCGACCACGATCGGCAGCTTCGAAATCGAGATCGACGCCACCGCCGAGACTCTTCGCCGAATCGTCGAGACCCGCCGCCGCGAGGCCGAGGACGCGTGCCGCAAGGCCGAGGAGGAGGAGCGTCTGGGCGGCGAGGAGGCTGCGCGCCGCACCCGCGAGGAACGGCGCAAGGTCATCGAGGAGGCCCGCCGCCAGGCCGCCGAGGAGCAGCGTCTCATCCTCGCCGAAGCCCGCAGGAAGGCCGAGGAGGAGCAGAAGGCGGCGATCGAGCGGGCCAAGCGCGACGCCGCCGAGGAGCAGCGCCGGGTCGTCGAGGCGGCGCGCAAGAAGGCCGAGGAAGATCACAAGGCGGCGATCGAGGCCGCGCGTCGCGAGGCCGAGGCGCTTCAGGAGCGAATCGTCGAGGAAACCCGGCGCAAGGCCGAGGAGGAGCGCCAAAAAGCCATCGAGCAGGCCAAGCGCGAGGCCGCCGAGGAACGCGATCGCCTGATCGCCGAAACCCGCGCCCGCGCCGAGGAGGAGCAACGCCGCGCCGTCGAGGCGGTCAAGCGGGCGACCGAGGCCGAGCGCCAACGGCTGCTCGAGGAAGCCCGCGCGCGCGCCGACGACGAACGCCAAAAGGCCGTCGACGAGGCCAAGCGCGAGATCGAGGCACAGCGGAAGGAGGCGATCGAGGCCGCCCTCGCCCACGCCGAGGAACAACAGCGCCGGATCGTCGAGGAGGCCCGCAAAACCGCCGCCGAGGCCCAGTCCAGAATCGTCGAGGACGCGCGCCGCAAGGCCGAGGAGGAGCAGCGCGAGGCGCTCGAACGCGCCAAGAACGAGATCGAGGAGCAGCAGCGCCGGGTCGTCGAGCAAGCCCGCGCGCGCGCCGAGGAGGAGCAGAAGGCGGCGATCGCGGAAATCCGCCAACGCGCCGAGGAGGAGCGCGAGCGCGCCGTGGCCGAGGCGCTTCGCGCCGCCGAGGAGGAGCAACGCCGGGTCGTCGAGCAAGCCCGCGCGCGTGCCGAGGAGGAGCGGAAAGCCGCCATCGAGCAGGCCCGGCGCGAAATCCGCGAGCAGCAGAGCGCGGCGATCGAGGAGGCCAAGAAGCGGATCGAGACCCAGGAGCGCGAGGCGCTCGCCAAGGCCCGCGAACGCGCCGAGGAGGAACGCAGCGCGGCGATCGCGCAGGCGCGCCAGGCGATCGAGGAAGAGAAGCGCCACGCCATCGAGGAGGCCAAGCGCAACGCCCACGAGATCGAAAAGACGCTGCTCGCCGAGGCTCGCGAACGCGCCGCGGCGCGGGAGCGCGAGGCCAACGAGATCAGCCAGAAGGCGATCGAGGCCCAGGAACGCGCGGCACTCGCCGAGGCCCAAAAACGCATCGAGGAGGCCGAGCGCCAGGCCGCCGAGGATGCGCGCGCGCGCGCCGAGGCGGCGCAGGAACGCCTGCTCGCCGAGGCCCGCGAGCGGATCGAGGCCGAGCACGCGCGCGCCGTCGACGCGGTCCATGCCCGCGCCGAGGAGGAACGCCAGCGCGCCATCGAGGACGTGCGCGCCAAGGCCGCCGACGAGCAGCGCCGGATCGTCGAGCAAGCCCGCGCGCGCGCCGCCGACGAGGAACGGCGCGCCGCCGAGGAAGCCAAAAAGCGCGTCGAGGAGGAGAAGCGCCGCGCCATCGACGCGGCGACGCGGCGCGCCGAGGCCGAAAAGGAGGCCGCGCTCGCCGAGGCCAACCGGCGAATCGAGGACGAGCAGCGCCGCGCCATCGCGGCGGTCGCCGCGCGCGCCGAGAAGGAGACCCGCGCCGCGATTGAGACCGCGCGCGCCCGCGCCGAGGCCGAGAAGAACGCGGCGATCGAGGCCGCGCGCGACAAGGCCGCCGAGGAGCAACGGCGCGCCGTCGAGGACGCCCGCGCGAAGGCCGAGCGCGAGCGGAAGGCCGCGATCGAGGAGATCGAGCGCCGCAATGCCGAGGAACAAAAGCGCGCCGTCGAGGACGCCGCTCGCCGGGCCGAGGAGGAAAAACGCACCGCGATCGAGGCCGCGCGCCAACGCATCGAGGAGGAGCAGCGAGCGGCGCTCGAAGAGGTCCGACGCCGCGCCGCCGACGAGCAACGCGCCGCCATCGATGCCGCCCTCGCCCGCGCCGCCGACGAGCAGCGCGCCGCCATCGAGGCGGTGCGCGCCAAGGCCGCCGACGAGCAGCGCCGGATCGTCGAACAAGCCCGCGCGCGCGCCGCCGAGGAGGAACGGCGCCTCATCGAGGAGGCGCGCAAGAGGGCCACCGAGCACGAGCGCAAGACCATCGAGGAGGCCCGCCGCCGCATCGAGGAGGACCGCCAGCGCGTGATCGAGCAGGCCAAGATCGAGATCGAGGCCGAACGCCGCCGCGCGCTCGATGCCGCCCGGACCAAGGCGCGGCGCGAGCTTCAGCGTGGCGCGACGAGCTCCGACTGGAAGACCGCGGCCATCAACCACGCCCGACGGCTCGCCGCCGCCGAGGTCGCGCGCGAGGAAGAGGAGCGCCGCCGCGCGGCCGAGGAGGAAGCCCGGCGCATCGCCAACAAGAAGCGCCGGCTCGCCGCGGCGATCGCCCGCCAGCAGGCCGCGCGCCAGACCGCGCCGACCTCCCGCTCCCGCGCGCGCCGCGAGGACGACCAACCGGACGCGGCCGAACCCGCGAGCAACGCGAACGACGGCGCGGCGCGGGCGCGGCTTTCCCACCGCTTGCATCATGCGCGCCGCGCGGTCTCGGGCCTCGGCGACCGGCTGCGCCACTCCGTCGCGACCCGGCGGCGCCATGCCGCGGCCGTGGGAACACTCGTGCTCGCGCTGCTGCTCGGTCCGGCGGTCTATCGCTTCGGCGGCGCCTTATGGGAGGACGCGGCCACGCCGGCGATCGCGGTCGGCGCGGCGGTCGAGATCCTGCCCACGACCGCCAACCTGCGCGCCTGGCCGTCGCCGAGCGCCCGCGTGCTCGCCCAGATCGGCCAGGGCACGGTGCTCACGCCGCGCGCGCGCGAGGGCGACTGGCTCCGGGTCCGCCTGGCCGACGGCACTGACGGCTGGATTCACGTCTCGCTGGTCCAGGCGCTCCCGACCGCGCCCTGAAGGTCGCGCCCTCATGGGCGCGTCGGGGCCTCTCGTCGGAGTGGCGATCACTTGGAGTGGAGGCCGCGCTTTTCGAAATAGCGCTGGTGATAGTCCTCGGCGGCGTAGAACGGCCCGGCCTCGACGATCTCGGTCACGATCGGGCTCGCGAACCGGCCCGAGGCCTCGAGCCGCGCCTTGGCCGCCTGGGCGGCCGCCATCTGCTCGGGGCCATGGGTCAGGATGACCGAGCGGTACTGGCTGCCGACGTCGGGTCCCTGACGGTTGAGCAGGGTGGGATCGTGGATCTCGAAGAACACCGCGAGCAGGTGCCCGTAAGACAGCCTGTCGGGGTCGAACACGACGCGCACCACCTCGGCGTGCCCCGTGTGGCCGGCGCAAACGGCGCGATAATCGGGATCGGGCAGGTCGCCGCCGGCATAGCCAACCTCGGTCTCGACCACGCCGTCGATCCGCCGGAACGCCGCCTCGACGCCCCAGAAGCAGCCCGCGCCGAAGATCGCCGTTTCGTTCGCCACCGTCCTTGTCCCCCTTCTTTCGTCCCAGTCCTCTCGCGCCGTCCTCTCGCGCCGTCCGTCCGTTTAACCTAAGCCGATCTCCGCGCAAATCCAGCACCCTGGCGGGTGGCGGGGGGCTTCAAAGATCGACGCCGAAAAGATCGAGCGCGCGTTGCCACTTGCGCGCGTCGTCGCGGCCGAAGATCAGCCCCGGATCGCCCTCGATCACGGCCCAGCCGCCCCGGGCGATCTCGGCCTCGAGCTGGCCCGGCCCCCAGCCCGTGTAGCCGAACGCGATCAGCCGATGCCTGGGGCCCCGCCCCGCCGCGAGATCGCGCAGCACGGGGACGCTCGGCGACAGGGCGAGGCCGTCGCCGAGGGGGCGCGTGCCCTCCGTCCGATACATTCTGGAATGGAGCACGAAGCCGAGGCCGGGTTCGACCGGGCCGCCGTAATGAATCCGCAAGCTGCCCTGGGCCTTCCCAGGATCGATCCCGAGCCGGTCGAGCAGAGCGGCGAGCGCGACCTCGCCCATGGTGCGGTTGACGATCAGGCCGAAGGCGCCGTTCGCGTCGTGCTCGACGAGATAGATGACCGTCTCGCGAAAGCGCGGATCGGTCATCTCGGGCAGCGCCACGAGATAGCGCCCGGCGAACGAGCCCGAGGCAGCCTTGTTCCGCGCCCCGTCGCCCACGGCGGCGTTTTCCTGGCCGGGGGCCGAGACGGCGGCGAACAGGACGATCCCGGCGGCGAGCGCGCGGACGAGCCGCGCGAAGGCCCCAAGCCAAAGCCCCCGTCCCCACCCAAGTCCAAGTCCGGCGAGCCGCTTCTCGCGCCGTCCGTCCATGACGCCTCCCGTTTCCTCTTCGGCCGCCACCTCTCGCGACCTCTCTTGAAGTATACGCCGATCGCGCCCGAAAGGCGCGCCGGCGCGGGCGGAAACCGGACGGAACGGCGAGCGGACCGCGAGGGGCGGCGACGAAGGCCGGAAGGAATTGAAAAGGAGCTGTCCCGGATAACTAGCCCAAATGAAAAATGCCGCTTAAACTTCCCCAATCCAGAAGCGGCCACTGTCAGGCGAATACCCTGGCTGGACATTCATAGAATCGGCGCGGCGCTAATCAACCAAGCTCTCAACGACCAAAACGGCAGTCATATCCATGCAAAAATACTCTGTAAATCAGTATCTTATAGAGACCTTGCTCGCCTGGGTCAATTCCGGGGAAATAGCGATCCCCGAGATTCAGCGCCCGTTCGTCTGGGATGCCACGCAGGTCCGAGATTTGCTGGACAGCCTCTATCAAGGCTATCCGGTGGGGTACATCATCGTCTGGAAAAATCCCGACGTTCGCCTCAAGGATGGCTCAACATCGGCTGGCAAGAAGATTCTGATCGACGGTCAGCAAAGGGTCACAGCCTTGAGCGCCGCCCTCATGGGCAAGGATGTCGTGAACAAGGAGTATAAACAGGTCCGCATCCGGATTGCCTTCAACCCGAAGGAACAGCGCTTCGAGGTCAGCAATCCGGCCATTGAGAAAGACAAGACCTGGATTCCGGATATCGCTCCTATAATGCAGGGAAAGATAAGGCTTCTCAAATTCATTCGCCAGTACACGGGAGCAAACCCCGATACCGATGAAGACCAGTTGGAGGAAATCATTACCCGCCTCACCGGCATCACCAAAAAGCAAATCGGTATGATCGAGTTGGACGCCGATCTTGATATTGAGACTGTCACCGAAATCTTTATTCGCATCAACCGAGAAGGCGTGACGCTTAGCCAGGCGGATTTTGCCATGTCCAAGATCGCCGCCAACGAGACCTATGGAGGAAATGTTCTCCGCAAAGCCATCGACTATTTTTGCCATTTGGCGGTCGCGCCGGAATTTTATTCCCACATCGAAAGTAACGATACCGGCTTCGCCAAGAGCGACTACCTCGCCGCAATGCGTTGGCTGCGCAACGAAAACGACGACCTCTACGACCCCTCCTATAGTGACATGCTCCGTGTGGCGTTTACCTCACAATTCTCACGCGGAAAGCTCGCTGATCTGGTCGGATTGCTATCGGGTAGGAACTTCGAGACCCGCACCTACGAAGAGACTATCGCGGAGAGTTCATTCCTCAAACTCCGCAAAGGCGTGCTGAACTTCATAAGTGAAACAAACTTCAAGCGTTTCCTCATGATCATCAACTCGGCCGGATTTATCGACAGCAGTCTCATTCACGCTCAGGCTCCGGTGAATTTTGCCTATACCCTGTTCCTGAAGCTGAGATCGGAAGGCTACAAACCGGAAGAAATCGAAAAATACGTCCGTCGCTGGTTCGTGCTCACATTGCTCACGGGCCGCTACTCCGGGTCCATGGAGACCAGATTTGATCAAGACATCCACCAGATAGATGAAAAGGGATTTGGTGAATATCTGAAGCGGATGGAGGATGCCGAACTCTCTGACGCCTTCTGGAATGTTGGCTTGGCGCAGTCTCTCACCACATCAAATGGCAATCATCCAGCCTTCAAAACCTTTCTCGCTGCTCAAGCGCGCGATAACGCCCGTGGCTTCCTTTCCAAGTGGACCACCGTACGCAGCATGTTGGAACACCGTGGTGACGTTCACCACATCTTCCCCCGTGATTATCTCAAGAAGAAATTTGGCCTGACCCGTTCCCAATATAACCAGGTCGCCAACTATGTTTATACTCAGCAGGAGATCAACATCGCGATCGGCAACGCGCCGCCAGAGGAATACATGAGGAAAGTACGAGATCAGTGCGAGACCAAAAAGCCTGTATACGGCGGGATCACTGAACTCGATGATTTGCGCCAAAACCTTAAGGAAAGCGCCGTACCGGCTGGCATCCTTGAAGGTCAACTCACCAGCTACGACGATTTCCTTGCTGAGCGTCGCGCTTTAATGGCTGCCGTTATTAGAGACTACTACCACTCGCTATAGGGTATTCGCGGACCCCATCGGCGGCGGAAAGAGCTCCCCGCCCGAAACACTATGAGTAAGGAGTTGGGATAGATAAGAATTTTCCTTATGAATATCATATGATTAGAAAGCGTCGCCGAAGCCGCCTTCCTCGGTAATCCCGGATGGACAAAAAAAACCGGGCGCGCGCTCAGTCGGCGCGCAGGCGCGGCTCGCGGCGCTCGGGCGGCGCGTCCCGAAGGGCCTGGGCGAGCGGTCGGG